>Ga0307515_10013201_pt1 | contig 15454 bp, 9 predicted proteins | sample 17_EM_MG_FD_194513 | JGI IMG/M metagenome (GOLD analysis project Ga0307515, IMG submission 194513) | Populus trichocarpa ectomycorrhiza microbial communities from riparian zone in the Pacific Northwest, United States - 17_EM | ecosystem: Host-associated > Plants > Roots > Unclassified | place... | reverse complement strand
AACATATCATTAATTTTCGAAGAAAATATGCAGTAGCAAACTGAAAAAAGATGATGAATTTGGATGAAGCAAGCATGTGTGAACGCCAGCACATTTACACTCTCTGCTTTACCAACCAGCTTGTTTTGATTTTTTTTTCCTGTTCAATGGATTGCTAAATATCTTCATCACCAAACAACCTATTTCTAAAGAATCCATTTATAGCCTTATAGGGACAAGTAATTGCTCGTCGAACTATCCACAACACTCATAAAATAACCTTCAACTATGTCACCGAAAGTGCCAAAAATTAGGTTCCTTTTTGGCTTTCAATTAGCCCTCGTGCCAATTGAATCCATTACCCCAGCAACGAGAAAATTATCACAATAATTAATTATGCAAACACAAATGCGATTCCTTGAATTAGATGCGTGAACCCTGATCTCTACTGAACATTAATTATACTTATATGTGTATAAAAATGCCAATAGTTAGTATTTTAAGTGTAAATAGTCTTGACTTAACATGGGCGAACATAGAATTAATGCCATGATCCAAATTACTTTCCCTATAATTATATCATTACAAAAAGTTTTTGCTACAAAAACAAACGATCGAGGGTTTCAGACGTGGGTTTTGACCCCTCCGACGACCTGCCTAACTTGACAAGCTACCATGGAATGCGGCACTAATCTTATCCATGATATTATTCTATGGAGGTTAGAGGTAAAGTGTGAGGACTACTCGGTGCTGCACTTACTAGATGAAACTATATCTTGTGCTCAAACAGAGAGCAATCCTGGGAGTTGATGACTTTGCTAGTAACTGGATATACTCCCTGTTCTGTGGGATTGAGCTCCAAGAACAGATTATGAGGATATAATTCATCATTAATTCCCTAATTGTAATGAATATTGGTCTGCTTTCGACTAAATTAGCTTTGAGAATTTTAAACTATAAGGCTAGACGTGAAATTAACATTGATAAATCTTCAGGGGCAACATCAAAGTTTAATATCCCAGATTATGGGTTCTCAATTAATTCTTTTAATTCGTAGGCGAACAAAAATTAAGCAATCTCAATGCTAGTTTAGTCCAAAGCAAAATGCTTTTTTAATAAAAGAATAAAATCTCATTTATTAAAGGAAGAAACAAGGAGAAACTGTCCTATTTTATAAATTTATATAAAAAACTCATATTCCCATTTAAGGGAATAATTTTTTTATATAAATTTCTTTGAACTGAAACAGTTTTCTAATAATTTTAATTTCTTTAGTATATTTTTTCATCACAAATGAAAACTGTCTCATTTTATAAATTATAACAAAACTTATCCATTTTTTTCTAATCTAATTTAGTATTATAATGTAAATTAATTACAGATTTTAAAGTTGGAGCGTATAATAATATTATTAACACATTAATCCCGTGTTCAGTAAAAATATAATTTGAATCGTTATTATTAAACCCGGTTTGGTCTAGACTGGTTTTTTTTAAAAAAAAAACAATAGAAAAAGAAGTTAATAAAAAATTCAAGTTGATGTATCCATTATCAGTTCCTCGAGGCAGAGTCAGGTGTGAACATGACCCTCATATTGCTTGTAAACCTTATAAGCAACTTGATGTATCCATTAATTATCCACCGGGCTTATGGTTTCAAAAGAGGGTCAATAAATGAATAATTTATAAGATAAGGTGATGATTGTGTGAATAAAATAGCATGGGATTTGGAATGACGTGTCACCTCTGAGGTTGGTCAATGAAACTTGATGGGGGACTTCCAGAAGTTTTTGAAAGTCTCTGGAACTTCAAACTTCATAATAAAAACTTTGGTCAAAAAGCTCAATTTTATGGGTAATGGGTGATGCATGAAAGTTAAGTGGAAGCTTTGCTTTTACTTTTTCCTTTTTTCTCAAGGATTTTATTAACACCTTCTCACTTTCATTCACGAGGAAGCACTTTATATTATAATATAAAGTGAAGTCGTTTTTTAATTTTTCTTAGCTCATTTTATGTTATTTTATTTTGGTAGTTTGTTCATGATTTTTCTTTTTAATTTTCTGAAATATAAACGTGTGACTTGCTATAATGGATCTTGTTGATGGCACGAGAAATTGGGTTTGTTGTCTTATTTTGATGAAGATAGGTTTTAATTTGGTCAAATATTTATTCTATTCTATAGTATCTTGAATAAATAATATATGAAATTGATTATGAAATATTGGAGTCATGATTCAAACTTAATTTAATATTTAATTATTTAAAAATCTTGTGATTGAACTCTAAAAAATATTAAAAACTCTAAATTGAATGATTTTTTCTTCTTTCCAGCTCTTTATCTATGTCTATTTTTTCAAAGGGTATTATTTTTTTTGAATATTTAGTCATAATAAGTAATAATACAAGAGTTGTTACCCATAGAATTCTTGCTGGTTATAACCTAGTACCGTCGGATAATCTGGCTAAGGCTGTCTTGTCAAAAAGCCAATCCAAATTCATTTGGTAACAAAAGCTGACCCGTAAGTGAGGTTCCTACAGTTCTCATATCTCAAGATCAAAAGCTAGAAAAGATGAGAAGCTTCGTTTCAAAGCTACTGTCCGAACCTCAGTCTTGATTTACAGTCTTTTAAAAATGTTTTTTTTTGTTTGAATATTTATTAAAATAATCGTTTATTAATTTTTCAGTGTAGAAATCTTTATATTTGGATGTTTGTGAACATGTTTGAATGTGCGTGTGGAATTATTTGAATTTGTTGAGGACATGTTTGAAATCTTTATTGCTACCTTATTTTCAATGAATTTGTTTTTAAAAATTAATAAGGTGGCAATATTTTTATAAAAAAATAAAGAAATCATTTTAAGTATTTTGATTTTTATCAAAGAATCAATTCATTGGTAGAATAATCCTAAAAGGGTTTTGTCATTTGTTTTTTCCCAAAACAAAAGTAAAAATAAAAAATGTTTCCATTTTATTATAAATAAATTCTGTTTTTACTTTAAAAAATATCATTTTTTAATATAAATATAAATTTTTAAGTTAAAAGTATTTTGGCAATACCCTTTTAATTTAACTTTCCCTCTTGCAATAAACTGCAATTTACCTTTAAGGTAACATTTTTATTTATTTATTAATGTGAGTGTCTGGATTTACTTGCGTGTATCTCGGATTAATCTTACGGGCCTGAAGTTAATGACCATGTAAGTCTCTAGTAACTCTGAGGTTTGTGGGACTCGAATTGGTGACTTCTAAGAAGCAAACTTAGAATCTTATCAGTTGAGCTAAAATCTTTAAAATTAACAATATTTTATTTAAATATATATACACGTGCACACATATTTAATGATATTGTTTGGTCTTTATTTGTATTTTTTTTTTTTTTTGCGAGGATTCTTGTTTAAGAATAATTTTCTTGTTATGAAAAGATTTGGTCGGGGTTAGCTTGACCATGCAAAGATCCACTACGAAGAGATTTCTGGGCTCATTTTGAAAAATGAGATAAATCCCAATAATCAATCATCATCCTCCAATGCTTGTAATTTAAAATATGAAGACTGCGCCTTGTTTTTTTTATCTAGATTCAAATCATCTTATCTCATGTTAGTCTTTTACCATAAACAGACACGTATGTTAGTTTAGACAAGTTTTTAACAAGGACATAATAGGTATTTGTGTCATAAAATAAATAATAATATAATTTATTTTAGGTATGATGTTTTAGGATGATTTTGTTGGTAATTCTGTAAAATAATTAACTTGAACAAGTTTTATGATTTATAAGTTGAACAAGAAAAAAATCTAAAATTAGACAATGAGCATGTTCCCGAGTTTTTTATTAGAAAAAAAATAAAAATGAGTAAAAAAATGGGAGTTGGATAATGAAAAATGTTTTAGACCTTATTGATGCAATCATGCCTACATAAATTGAAAAATCTGAACAAATCAAATGAGGATTTGTTGTAAATAGATTATTTAATAGATGTTTTTATGGATTAGGAGAATCCTGTTTGAACTATTTATATTATTTTTTCTTGATTTTTTTGGATTTCATATTTTATTTTGGATTTTTTATTATTTTTTATTATATTTTAAGATTTTGATTTTATTATCTAGTTGAGATTGGTTTTCTAACCTATTTAAAAGAATTATAAATCTCTTAAAGAGACAGAATTTATTAGACTTAATAAAACTATAAATTTAAAGTTTATGTCTAAAACCTTTTTGTTCATCAAATTCTGGTTTTTAATTGTTTTTTCGTTGTTCTTTGTTTTATGCATCACTTATATTTTAGTTTTTAAGAGCGTAAAAGTGAATTTTAAGAATGTACAGTTAAATGTTGGTAGAAAAAGAGAGAAAATAATTAAATAATTAATAATGACTAATGAGAAAGAAAAAAAATCTTTCATATGTATTTTAAAATAAAAAAGTAGGCGAGAGACAAAATAACAACAACAACAAATTTGGAGGTTAAATTTTATCCTCCTACTAAATATAGCCTAATTAATACTTTTTTCTAGTTAGAAATTGACTTTTAGATTGGTTTAATTTCTGGTATCACAAGTAAGTTTAGGGGTTAGAACATTTTTTTAATTTTTATTTTTTTGATTTATGTGAAGGTATTCAGGTCAGCTTGCACGCACTTCGACTAATTCTCATAGGCCTTGAAGTTAATAACCAGGTAAGCCTCCAGTGACCATCAATATTAGCAACCTCAGGGCTCGAACCTGATATCATTGGGAGAGCAAACCCCTTAATCTCAAACTCTTACCACTGGGCCACTTACTAGATGGTTAGATGTTAGAATATTATTTAACGGAGTCGTGCTTGTTATAATTTTACTGGTCAATCCCTGACAAAAAATCAATACATAATTTCCCAAGTTTTTATTATTGTTTTTTTTACAATTTATTTTTATTTTTTTAAATATATGCTTTATGTTAATGTTTTTTTTTTACTGCATTACTTACATGCTTTATTTATATACTTACTTTAAAAGCTTTTAATTTATTTAATTGTTTTCTCTTCCATGCAACTTAATGTTTTCTTTTAGTTTTTCTAGCTCTACACTGTGTATACTCTCTATAATTTCCTGTGCAATTGCCACTTTCATTTTTCAATTGAGGTATACAAATAAATCTTGCTATATTACTAGTACAAAATATTTATATTTATTTTTTAATTGAATTTAAATATAAAATAAATACTTTAGTTTTCTCAATGCTCCATTTATAAAAATAAAACAAATACTTTGAGAGATAATATTTTTATTGTTATTTGAAATGCACTTGTCTAAGGTATAATATTTTTATATATACTATGCATTTCACTTTATTTTGAGAATGTATATTTTGTTGAATATATATGAACTCAGGTATTTGTTGCAAAATGTAATTAACGTGAATATTATATAAAATAAATAATTGTGCCAAAATGGTTTTCTCTTTTGATTCCATTTAGGTAGAGTTTTGCAAAAGTTGTTTAGTAAAAATTTGAATTTTGTTTTTATTTAAAATTAATTTTTTTTTATGTTTTTATTGATGTATTGATGTTAAAAATATATTTTAAGAAATAAAAAAATATTTTAATATATTTCTAAGAAAAAAATATTAAAAAAAAAAATATAAAACACTATATATGAAATTAATTAATTGATGGACAAACTCTCCAAGGAATTATTTGCAGTCCAGAAATAGGAAGATAAAGCACTCAAGGTTCTATATTCCTGCTCAAGGTTCAAATGGTTAAATCTTCATCCAAAAAATCCAAAAAAAAAACCCTATTCTGCTTCAAGCTCAAGAACAAGGACTAAATTGTTGCAGTACAAAGATGAGGTACCAAGAGAGACTGATAACCCTCATGAGATAGATACATTTTTTTGCAGAAAGAATGTGGAGACAGAAATTGCACCGAGTCATTTTCTTCGAGAGTGTAATTGCAATTCACATAAACAACAAAATACTAAGCACAGGTTCGCAATGGCAACAATGCTTATTTCAACACCGACCGATATAAGTACTTTCAGGGTTTTGTTGATGTCGAAATTAAAAATTTAGATACTTTATTAGATAATAATACTATGATCACAGATTCAAATCTTAATACCGTTCATATAGCGTGGCCAAAAGAGTTCTTTGACAGCCTTCAGGTTGCCGAGAAGGAAAATTTACTGAATTTTTAACGGTCTCTGATGACCATATGAAATGAACAGGGTAATTTCAGTGTGTTCTCATTTTCAAAATCACAACCTGAAACGATCAAGTGTAGAGATGCCACCATCACGTTCTTTCCACCTGTATTGAACAATGTAGTCTTTCAGCGGAACCTCCTTGTACAGAGGATTTTCATCTGATATCAGCTCTTTTAACGGGGCACAAATCCAGTCATAGAGTGCGAAGAAGCTCGCAACTGATATTCTTGGACCGATGTGATTAGCCTGCACCCTGTGCTCAGATATCTGGAACTTGCTGTTTCAATAGCATAACTTGTCAGAGCAAACAAATCAAGTTGAATAATGTTTGGCAAAAAAATCATCAGCACAAAATAGGTCATAAAATGTTCTAGGATTTGTAAAGTAGTGCCACCGTATGGTTCTTACCTGTAGTAAATCACCGATGATAACTACAAAAGCTCCAGCAATTGGAGGGACATCAACCCAGTGATCTTGGTGAAATACATGGAGGCCGCCAATATGGTCTTGCCAAAGGGTAGTCAAGAAGTCAGGATCATTATGGGGAGCCCCTTAGCACACCCAATTTCAGTCAGATGATTACGCTCGAGTCCAAGAGCTTCTGATAGTAATTCAAGAAGAGTTCCTCCCAACCTCTTTATATATGATGAATATTTGATTGCTATCTCCCTGCAATAAGTGAAATTGAACAGCTTCACAACCAAAATCAACAGAAGTTTCATAAGCTTTCGCACACTAGAGGTAGTCAGCTAGGTCAGCTTCATTTCTTCAGCCTTGGACTTTTTTGCTCTGTTCCAATACAGGGGAGTTGTTCTTGCTGGTGCTAATATTTATTACAGAAGCTGGTGCATTTACATAAAACATAATGACAAGTAATACTTGTTACTATAAATTTATTGCCTAAAAACTTCAGAAACTTAGCCGGCAGAATTTAACACAGTAACTGTAGTACCTAAACAAATGCAGCTTGTTTTAAGAGGCTATCCGAATTTGATGAGGTAGAGATTTATGTAGGATTGCACATTGAACTTGTAGATTTATGATGCTGGGTAAGAGTGAGATCTAACATCATATAAACAAGCTTCACCTGTTACATCGACATTCCGAGAAGCAGCATGCAGACTCTACTGCAGGTTGGCAGTCAGGACACTGGACTGGCAAGTCTACAGACTAATGGATAAAATGATGGCAAATTCTAGATCAATGTGGGTTATCAAATATGAGCACCACCCAAAATACTTTTTCATCAATAAGCTGCGCTGTATAAAAAGAATGTGCACTTTTTTCTGCCACAGGGAATGCATTTTCGTGGATATCTTAGACTACCATGAAGTATTCTTCAGCTGATAGTCTCCACAGTCAAAATTAAAATTATGCAGAAAAAGATTTGACTAGAACTAACTGGGAGTTTTTAATTAAAGGATCTATGTCATAACCGTGGATTAAAATGAGCTAAATAAATAAGAAAAAAGAATTACCTGCAGACTTCTGGATATTCTTCAGAATCTGGAGCGTCGGGAACCATGCGAAAACGTCCCTCCAGTTTGCTGCTTTTGCCTTCTAAAGGAGAGAATTGCTAGTGCAAGTCACGTTCTTCTTCGTGTCCCTTGTATAATATTCCATTTTCACTTCATTCTCTTTTCCTCATGAAATCCCTTCACTCCCTCAACCATTCCCTCCATGACATTTTTTGAAATACCATGATTCACAACCTGAAAGAACCCCCATGTCTCTGAAGCCTTGCACATCTGCTCAACAATTTCTCTACGTCGCACATCATCTTCATGAATGCCTTTCAGGTCTATGACAGGAATACGAAAAATGGGCTGGACTTGGTTAGCAAGAGACTTCACTTTCTGGTACCACAAAGAAGGGAGGAGTTTTAATTATCCCAGCATCTACAAGTCCCTTGAAACCAGATTTTGATTCGTCAAAATCCTGTAATTCTTTTTCTATATCATAGACAGATCCATTTTGAACCAAGTCTGACTGCATTTTGTTATGTTTCAAAGGAGAAGAGGCCTCTAACGGAAAAAAAAAGTCAACACAAACAAACAAAAGGAACAATAAGAGAGAGAAAGGACTGAGACAAAAAGGAATAAACAATAAATCAATCTTCCAATTAGATGACAAGAGGTTTGAGTTAGATTCCCGACCTAAAACTATGAGTTGTTACTGAATGCTGCCGGCTTGCCTCCATAAAAAAATAGTTAAATAACTCTTGTTGAGGTTGGAAGTCAATTGTCCAAATAATCTTCTCATGATCTGCTCTCTTTAAAATTCCTTTCATATGCTGATATTGCAGCCGGAAAAAATGTCTGTTTCTTCAAGGGATTCATCCTCAAGTAAGCCTATCTAAAAGCTGCAAAAAATGTGGATGTTGTCATAAAGTTGCTATCAAAATATCTGAAGTCCATTGGTAAACCCTGGCAGGCAGGCAGACTATAAAATTTGTGTCAGAAAAGCCAATCTGGATTTTTGGGATGCTGCAAGTCAATGAATGAAGAACTTCATCATGAAATGATAGAAGGTCAAATTTAAGGCTTGAGAGATGATTTCAAGGCATGAGAGGATTCCGTGGAATGGCTGAAGTAAGCTTGACATTCATCTCTCCATAACCTCCTCCCTAGAAATGCCCTCTGTTCATATCTCTTAGCTGTTTTGTGATAGAACGAAACTTGTTAAAAACTTGAACTGGCTGTTTGTGCTATCAATAAAGCATGTAGGATCAGCTTCAGTTTCTAACATCATTTATTAAATCTTAAAATTTATAAAAAAATGGTGAACAGATCACTTGAATATTGATTTAATAAATCAGGTTCTTACTTGGGCATAATGGGGACTGGAAGGGAACAACATTCTCCAGTATTTCCTGAAACGGTAGGTTAAGGTCACTTCTTACTGAGATATGATTAAAAGTTGAGGGATTGGTGATGTATATAGGCAAGCATTGCATTATAAAATGAATTACAATACTGAATCAAAGCATATCCTTGCTTTCTGCCTGTCAGATTGTTCCAAGATGGACCTGAGATCTCAGGGAAGGATATTTTCAATCTTAGAAACATGAGATACGTTCACTTAATTAGAAGACAGGAGGCATTTTCAGCAAGCATCCACAAAAGCGCAGATAGCTGTAGCTGCTGTACCATACAAAATAATGATCAAATTCTCTGAAAGAAAAACCAGGAGCAGGCTCTCAATATGCAAACAATGATGATTCAAATACCAACAAGAAGAGCAAAGTTTTGGCAATCTTGAAAACAAACAGATAGAAAAAGGAGATATAGATTCCCTCCGATTTCTGCTTAGGCAAACTTGGGTAATGACTAAATTTGGTGCTACATTTGAATAACAAAATAAGTAACAAATGCAACTAATATGTTCTCGTTCCAAGTTCATAACCAAATAGAGTACCAGAGGAAGCTTCAGTGATTTCCATTTCACAGCATGAAATTACCAAGTGCAAGGGAGCCACCATCAAGTCCTTTTCAAGAAGGGTAAGATTTTGTTATGAGTAAGCTTGTCACGTATATTCTTGGACCAGTTAAGGTGACTAGCCATCACCGTGTGCTCAGTGTTCTTGAACTGATTGTCTTGGGTCATTAATTTCTTGATTTCTTCCTTTTATTGATTAGAAAATATTCTAGAAAATAGAATTTGCTTTGTCAATTCAGTTATTTAGCTGTCCTTGGCAAGAGTATAATAGTCTATCAATTTATTACTTCGTGGTTTAGCTAAAAAGACAAGAATAAGATCATGTAGATAGGTGTGTAGCTGCCACTAACATACAACACAGAGTAATCTGATGTGCTAAATGGTTCAGTTTCTCAAGTGCATCACTGCAATTAACTGAAACAACAAAAATCAAGCATAAATTCTTGACTGCAACACACAAATGCACATTCAATGCTTATCAAACACCACCAGAAACTTAAATGTTATGAATTCCCCGAGCAGAGGCTGCTGAGATGTAGAATCTTGGAATGATTGAAATGGAGTGAGCAAGTTGACTTCAACGTGCTCTAATTTCCAAAATCACAGCCTGAAACGATCAAGTGTGGTCATTCCTCCATCTTGTTCTTTCCACATGTATTGAGTAATGTATTCCATGAGAGGGACTTCCTTGTACAACGGAGGATTTTCATCCGATAGCAACTCTTTTATTGGACCACAAATCCTGTCATAAATAACAAAGAAGCTGGCCACTGATATTCTTGGGCCATTGTGATTAGCCAGCACCCTGTGCTCAACGCTCTTGAACTTTCCATTTGATATAAGCTGTTTCGACACAATAATTTGTCAATTGCAGACAAAGGTGAAAAGATGTATGTGAAAGAAATCACAAGAACAAGGTACTAACCTGTAGAAGGTCACCAGCGTTAATTACAAAAGCTCCTGGAATTGGAGGGACATTAATCCATTGATTCTGATGAAAAACTTGGAGACCACCAATATGGTCTTGCATAAGGATAGTCAGGAAGTCAGGATCAGTATGCGGTTTGCTTCCCAGAGTTCGGTTGGGCTCAGGGCACGGTGGATAGTAATGGCACATAATCTTGAGCCCTTTAGCGCACCCAAATTCAATCAGATAATTAGGATTGAGTCCAAGAGCCTCCGATACTAATTTAAGAAGGGTATCCCCTAAACCCCTTATATATGCCGAATACTTGATTGTTGTCTCCCTGCAACATATGAAACTAGTTCAGAACTGTATCCCAACATCATGCATCCCAAGATATCTTTCTATTTAGTGTGTTTAACTGTGTGGTAAGAAAACAAAATGCTCTTATATGTTACTTTTATCAGAATTCATGCATTTTATAGCAATCACAGAGCCTACAAAGGATATACTACGAATTAACTTGGAGTTTAATCAATTTTTTCTTTTGGTGGGATAATTGGCATCTTATAGGCTCTCCCTTTCAACCCTTCAGTTGGAGTTGCTTATGATGCAGCCGTTTCTTTAAATGCAAGTATGATGTTTCAGGAGTTCTTGGTGAAAGGAGTAAGAACTTGATTTTTCCAAGAGATTTCTGCAAAAGAAATGCCCGTCTTCTCTCCTTTGATTTGTTTGGAAGGTTCAGAACGTTACATCGCAATGAATCACTTGTGTCAAAAAGTATTAAGTATTCTACTAACTACTAATTATGAATAAGAGTGTTACTCTAAAACTTCATAGCAGGGTAACTGATTACTGACTCCACCTTAAATTAAAAAAAAAAAAAAAATAGTCACCTGCAGACAACTGGAAGTTCTTCAGGACGTGGAGAATCAGGAGCCATTCGAAAATACAAGGTATCCTTCCAATCCGCTGCTTTTGTCTTATGAATAAGAGTGTTGCTAGTGTAAGTCACCTTCTTCTTCACATCCCTCGTATAATATTCCCTTTTGACTTCATTTTTTTCCTCATGAAATCCCTTCACTCCTTCAATCATTCCCTCCGTAATATCCTTTGATACACCATGGTTCACAACCTGGAAGAACCCCCATATCTCTAAAGCACTTCGTATTTCCTTGATGACCTTTTCGTGTCGAACAGGATCATCACGGATGTCTTTGAGGTCTATGACAGGAATCTGAAGATGGGCAGGAGTCGGTTGAGAAGAGACTACTTTTTCTGGAACCACAAAGAAGGGTGGTATTTTTACTATCCCAGAATCTACAAGACCCTTAACACCAGCCTTTGATTCATCAAAGGCCTTGATTTCTTTTTCTATGTCATAGCCTGATCCGTTTTGCACCAAATCTAATTGCGTTTCGGAGCTTTCCATGTATCTAATGTAATCGTTGCTGGTTAATTTCCAAGGAGAAGAGACCTGTTTATGATAACGACAGAAGATTACGATAACTGAGTGGGATTTAATAGCGATACTAACCACACACTTATATATATTGCCATTTGTATTCAGTGATGTCCTTACTACGGGTATCTAGAAGCTTGTGGCAGCCAAATAAGACCATGAACTGGCTAGTTTTCTCCTCACCGGTCTTTGCATGGAGTCGCCTCATTTGATAATGAATTTGCTACTTCTTTTTGGATTTTGTGGTGTCGGTTTGCTAGACTAGAATGACCATTTTTAATAAATTATAGTTATTTATAAAGAGTTAATTTTTGTAAACTCATAATCAGAGTCACTAAAATTAAAACACTCAATTAAAAAAAATTATAAAATTTAATTTTTAAAAAATTAAATATTAAAATATAAAATCTAATCATATAAAATTTCTTTTTAAAACAGCTATTAAAAAATTAAAATTAAAAATCATTATTATTATTATTATTATTTATAGTAGTAGCAGCAGCAATATTGTTATCACCACAACAATTACTATTATTATTATCACCACTAATTTACTAATTTTGTTTTTATTGTTGTTGTCATCATCAATAATAATTGTATTTTCATTTTAATTTTTATAATCATCATCATTATTAATGGTAATAGCATAGTTTTCAGACCCGGCCCGGTCCAAGACCCGGGTTTCAGGTTTTGACCGGGTCACCCGAGTCAATTTTTTTTTTTAAATAAAAACGACGTTGTTTTAGTAAAAAAAAATAAAAGTCAACGGATTGCAACCGAGTTTTGACCGGGTCTTGCCGGGTCACACCAGGTTTTTCCTTTCTTTTTTTTTCTTCAACCTGGCCCGGTTCCAACCCCGGGTCGGCCAGGTCCCGGGTCGACCCGTTGGGTCGGGCCGTATTTCAAAACTATGGGTAGTAGTACCAAAAATATTGTTACCATCACAACCACTACAACAATTACTACTATTATTATCATCACTAATTTTGTTATTGTTGTTGTTCTTATTACTGTTATTATTATCACTACTATCATTAATAATATCATTACCATCATCATCATTATTATCATTACTGATTTAATTGTTGTTGTTGTTATTGTTGTTGTCATTAATAATATTATTATTTTCATTTCAATTTTTATAATTATTATCAATATCATCATCATCATCATCATCATCATCATTATTATTAGTATCATTATCATCATCATCAATATTATTACCGTGATCATTATTTCAAATATTATTATTACTATTATTCTTGTTGTTGTTGTTGAAAAAAATAAAAATTATGAATTTGATTTGAAGGATAAAATTTAAAACTATAAAAACTTAGACAAAAGACCCAAGAAAAACAATAAGAAATCAAAAGAAAATGGACCAAATTGAAATCATTATTATCATTGAAAAAACAAAAATCATAAGCCTGATTTGAAGGATAAAATTAAAAAATATAAAAACTTTGACAAAAAGACAAAGGAAAACAATAAGAAATTAAAAGTAGAAGGACTGAATCAAAATATCTTATATATACAAATTAAAAACCAAAAGTTAAATTGAAAAGAAATAAAACTTTAACAGCAAAAAATAACTAAAAAACAACAATCAAAACTAAAAGGTTTGAATTTGAAAAGAATAAAAGCAATGAGGACCTTAATGTATTTACTTGGGTATGAGAGAGAAATTAAGGAAGAAAACAAAAATAGTCATCGGCTATACACCGGTCACATTTGAAGTACACGTGTCGCCTATAATGGAAGAGGAGATGGAGAGGAATCGACTAAGACAACAAAAGATATTTTTTGACCGTCAAAAACCACCGCAAGCGTCGCACAAAATGTGCGGCTGTTCCAATGCGCCAACAACTTTTCAATAAAAAAAATATTATTTTAAAAGGAAATTATGTTACCACACTCAACCAAACTTATAATTAACAACAAAACCTAGGTTAAAAGATCCAAGTACCCCTGACTAAAATGAACTAAATATCTTGCATTTAAGGGCACATGCATAATCTATTGTGTATAAAAATAAAAAATATTTAAATACCCCTACCCCTAGACCTCTAAGTTTTTGAATTTTAAAGGTATTTTGGTTATTTTACTGTTCACAAAACATTGAATAGACACAAATATTCCCAAACAAATTAGTAATAACTAATGCACATTGTAAAAAAATACCAAAATAACCCTGGTCCAAAGGTATGTAATTTTTTATGGGAATAGAAAAATAGTCATTACACTGTAGCGGTGAACAATAAATTTAAAAGGGGCTATAATAAATCCTCATTCTGTTTTATTTATTTGTTAATATTATATAAGTTTGTGGATAAGTTATTAGATAGTATATTCAATAATAAATTGAGATCATTAAAGAAAGGATGTATCTTATTAAAAAGTATAAATAAAAATAATATTTATTTATTAAAAATTAAACACTTGTTTTTTTTTTAGAGAATTATAAAAGGTTTGTTTAAAAAAATGTGTATTTTAGTTGAAAGAATTACATTTAAAAAAAAAAGTTATAGAAGTCTCTATTTGATAAATTAAAACATTAATATAATGATATGTATTATTAGAAATATAAATAAAACTAATTCATATTTATTAAAAATTAAACATCTATTTTTTCAAAACAAATAAAAAATTTATTTAAAAAAACATGTATTTTTATTTAAAATATATTATTTTAATAGAAAATTTGTATAAGATTCTATTCAATAAATTAAAAAGTGTCTTATTAAAAATGATATATCTTGAAACTAATTCTTATCTATTAAAAATTAAACACATGTTTATTGAGGAAATCCTAAAATAGTTGTTTCAAAAAGACATATATTTTGGATGAAAATGAACTTTTTTGTGATAAGTTTATAGAAGATTTTATTCAATGAATTAACATCATTATGAACTGTCTTGTTAAAAAGAATAAATAAAACTAATTTATATTTATCAAAAAAATAAATATTGATTTATTGAGGAAACTCTAAAAGAGTTGTTTCTTAAAAATACATATTTTTTTTGAGAATATATATATATATATATATATATATTAAATGCATTGCGACCATTAATGAATCGACATGTCTTTTTAAAAAGTATAAAAAAATGAATTTTATTTTTACAAATTAAACACCTTTTTTGTGGAGAAAAACTTGAAGGATTGTTACAAAAACATGTCTTTTAGTTAAAACTATAAAGGGGGCTTGCGCTTCGCTATAGACCTGGCTGAATTTTCTGTAATTTAAAAAAATGATGTTGAAAAACAATTAATATATTTTAAAGAAGAAAAAAACCCACAACTTGACATTATAAAAAAATAATAAAAAATTTATGATTGCCAATTCCTATAAATCCAAACATATAAGGATAAAATAGGAAAAATAAAATTAGCTAACAAAACTAAATTCTCTCTCTCTCTCTCTCTCTATATATATATATATATATATATATATATATATATAACATTGTGATATATCTTATTTTT
>Ga0307515_10013200_pt1 | contig 15454 bp, 13 predicted proteins | sample 17_EM_MG_FD_194513 | JGI IMG/M metagenome (GOLD analysis project Ga0307515, IMG submission 194513) | Populus trichocarpa ectomycorrhiza microbial communities from riparian zone in the Pacific Northwest, United States - 17_EM | ecosystem: Host-associated > Plants > Roots > Unclassified | place... | reverse complement strand
TTTTCCTCTTATGGTTTGATGAAATTCACTTGGAATTTTAAACCCTTAATTTTGACATATGTTACAGGTCTTGTAATTAATAAACATCACGAGACATAATGATGAGAATTCATATTTCTTTCCTCATCGATCGTTGTTGATTGAGAATCTTTTCATTCTTTAAATGATATGTCTCCTCATTTCTTGTTGTTAGTGTTGCATTGTAAGTTTGTAACTAATTAAATGTTTTATATAGGTATTTGTTTTTTTTTTGTTGACCCGGGTCAACCCATCTGACCCGTAACCCGATCACTGGACCGGGTCAATGACCGGATCGGGTTTCAAAACTATGACTATTTTAACACTGCATTTTTTAATTAGATGAAAAAACAAAAAGTCTCGCTCGTGTACACAATGGTAACACGTGTGATACACAAGGCGCCAAGCTAATTTTATCATCACCATCATCAGCTTCCTTCCTCTGTATTCACAAAATCCCTTTATATTCTATTTTCTATCCATCCGCAGACCACAATTTCAAGTTTTCCTGTTAAATGACAAAACAACCCAAATCGCCACTCCCAAATTACAACCACCTTATCAGCCCCAATGCCTTCTTCTTCTTCTTCTTCTTTGCTTCTTCTTCAACCCTACAGCCTGTGCTTCACCACTGAACTGCAACCAAACAAGAGGAGAGCTTCATCGTAATCATGGACATCTCCTCGGAGGCTCGGCCACCCCTCCACCTCCACCTCCACCTCCACCGCCCACGCACGCCCTCATGCCACTTGTTTCATTTTTCACCGTAAGTTACTTCTAATTAATTTTCATTTTTTAGGAACTTTCAAAACCAGCTTCCATTTTACTCTTTAATTGAAGCAGGCATGGCTTGTCTCGAAGAAATGTTGTCTTTAAAATCGCGCAGAATCCTCCTCCTCCTCCCCCACCCGCCCATGCCATATCTGCAAAGAAAGGTTATTATTTTTTTTATTTCCAAATTTCAATGAATTATTGTGAATGCAGTGTCAATTATAGGCATTGTTGTTGGGCATAATCCTTTCTGCTACTTGTTAAAATGAATGGCTGATGTGATTTTTATTTTTCTCAGGAAATTATTCAAATAATACTGTTTGTCAAGAAGGATTATGTGAGCTAGTTTGGACTGTAGAAGCTGATTTGGCACCTGGTCAGCTTCTTTACGTTACCGGGGATCCTGTTGTATTAGGCTGTTGGGATCCGGAAATGGCTATCTTAATGCATCCCATTTCACATCCAAACTTGTGGGAAGCTCAAGTCACGGTAATTTGAATCAAAGATAATGATGTGAGGAATGGACGTTCCCATTTGCTGACAAATGAAAATTCTTTAAAATCCCTGATAAGATAACTAATTATCAGATTTATTTTATTGATTGTTCATTTTAATTGTACAAGTATTCTAAATTTTATTTATTTGTTGGACGAAAAACAAGTCTCTTAAAATTTTTCATTTTTTTTATCTGTTGTGTGATTTGTTTATTATAAGCACTAAAAAGAGTCTGTCCTTGTGTTTATTGTGGATTCCATACATATATAGTAGTGAGAAATATTAACTCCTTTTTTATGGTTGAGTTTTATTGAAACAATTTGGTATACGTGTGTACTGTTGACAGTATCCTGAAAACAAAAATATCGATCCATTTTGTGCTCGGCTTGACAGTATGCTCCTTACTTTTTCACTTGAGTTTGGTACGAGATACTTCATCAATTCTCAATTCTGCACTCGCTTCTTATCACCCTAAATCACCATTTTGTGCTCGGCAGGTACCTTGCGGTGTAAATTTCAAGTATAATTATTTTGTAAGAGAAAAAACATGGCCTTCATGCAATGTCACTTGGAGACCCGGACCTGAATTTTCTTTGTCAGTACCCGCGACTGTAAAACAAGATAGAAAAATTATGGTGAGGGATTCATGGACTAAGTTTAATACTGAGAGGTCTCCAGATTATTTATGGGGTTCATGGATAGAGGAGAGATATCTACCATTGGAACCTTCAAATTGTGCTCCAACCAGAGGTAATATCCATATCTTGGCAATCTAGTATATCTAGATTCTTCCTTAACATGTTTCTGAACACTCAAATGCTTCCAGTGCTTTGACAGATGAACATGTGATTGCAAAACACCTTCAGATTGATTTCAAAGAGCCAAAGGCATTCCTGAATGATCTCAAAGTCAACAATAAATCTCGCACCAACGATGAGGATTACCTAACAGCAACATATGATTGCCCAAACTCAGTTTTCCATGAAAGAGACCAGCCTCTCGAGGAACCCTGGTTACTCCAATCACCTGTTATCTCTGTTGTCTTTAAGGACAAATTGACACAAGATGTGTCAAAAAATAGTGACACTGTGGAAGATGGTCTGAAGAAATTCAAGGTTAATGATCAGGGTATGAAAGTGAAAGACAAGTTGTCTGCTAATGGGAGCAATCTGAATTTGAAAGATGATTCAGTTTCTACTGTCATACTGATTAGTTCTTCAATATGTACAATGCAAAGGATAGCTGTATTGGAAGATGAGAAATTGGTTGAATTACTTCTGGAACCAGTTAAAAACACCGTGCTCTGTGATAGTGTGTATATAGGGGTGGTCACAAAACTTGTCCCCCACATGGGTGGTGCATTTGTAAATATTGGGAGCTCAAGACCTTCTCTTATGGACATAAAGCAAAACAGGGAACCATTCATATTCCCTCCATTTTGTCAGAGGACAAAGAAAGGAGAGGTCAATGGTTCTGTGCTCAAAGCCTTTGAAGAGCATCCTGCTGCCCACGAAAATGAACACACATCACATGATGTTGAAGTCATTGACGATGTTTCAGAATTTGTCTTTCACAGTGATTTGGCACCATTTCTGCATGATGATCACGAGGAGCATGAAGTTGATGATGATTTTGATGTTTCAGAAGTTAAGGAAAATGTTAATGGCAGTATAGTTGATTATGGTGAAGTGGATGCTGATTTTGAGCAGTTCCTCGATGGAAGGGAGCACCATTTGGAAGGTGACACTGTCAGCCGTTCTACAGTTGAAACAGAAGAACCTAACTATCCTCCAGTATCTCATCAAGATATAAAGGATGCTAAGCATACATTAACTAGTGAAAACAAGTGGTCCCAAGTTCGTAAAGGCACAAAAGTAATTGTTCAAGTTGTCAAGGAGGGATTGGGTACAAAAGGCCCAACAGTGACTGCTTATCCAAAACTAAGAAGCAGATTCTGGGTATGTTCTGCCTAGCACAACACCCCCCCTCCCAATGAAATTTATTCGTCATTAAGTGCTTTTATTTATTTCACTCTCCACCTTTCATCATTAAGTGCTTTTATTTATTTCACCCCCCCAAAAAAAAAAAAAAAATCTGTCATATTTTGAACTCACTGTACTGTTTGCTTGCCTGAACTATTTTCCCTGCATTGAAGATATTGATCACACGTTGCGATAGAATTGGGGTTTCCAAAAAAGTTTCTGGAGTTGAGCGTACACGCCTCAAAGTTATAGCAAAAACTTTGCAGCCACCAGGTTTTGGTCTAACTGTAAGAACTGTTGCTGCCGGTCATTCATTTGAGGAATTGCAGAAGGACTTGGAAGGTTTGCTTTCAACTTGGAAAAGTATAATGGAACATGCAAAATCTGCTGCTCTTGCTGAAGATGAAGGTGTGGAGGGGGCCATTCCTGTTGTACTGCACAGGGCAATGGGTCAAACGCTCTCTGTTGTCCAGGATTATTTTAGTGAAAAGGTAATTTACTTGCTTATTGCGACTCCTGCACCTGTATTCTTCTATATGATGGTTTACTATGTGTCAAGACTTCACACAATGATTATATTCTTTATTATACTTCATCTCCAGGTTAGGAAAATGATGGTGGACTCTCCGAGGACGTATCATGAGGTATGCCATCGATTTCCTTACTAATTAGGAATCTATGAGTCTCTTGCTCATGCCTCTGCACACAAATGCTTTTACTAATATATTCAACAAAGGAGGATTCTTATTAATTGTGGGCTTATAGGTATATGTCCATCGTTTAATTTCATATTCTATTCTCTAACTGCTATATTTAGGAGAATTTAAGAAGTGGAGTTAATTCCAAACAGCTATAGTTGGCTAAAACTCTCTTGCATCTAATTGATAAACGTAACATTAATCAGTTTGCTTCAATTGCGAAGGAAAAGTACTTTATCAAGTTACTATCATTCCTATCTTTATCTTATTGGAATGCTATAATATAGCCAATTTCTGAAAATTTAATTATACATGTTACAGCTTTTTCTTCTTTGCATTGAAACATGTAATGTCACTTTTGTATGCTTTCTTTCCCCAGGTTACTAACTACCTCCAGGAAATTGCTCCTGATCTTTGTGGACGAGTCGAGTTGTATGATAAAAGAACTCCTCTTTTTGATGAATTCAAAATCGAAGAAGAGATCAATAATATCCTTAGTAAAAGGTGAGGATTCATTGATGTCACTTATGTGGTCACATGTCTTTTGTGGCTGGTTCATGGTAATGTTTGTTCCAATAGGGCTCGTAGACATATCTAGTTTTTTTACTCATGCTACGTTGTAAGTCGAGTCTTTTTTTTTTCAACCTTAAAAAAAATATAAAGACAATAGGAAGTCAAAAATTAGATTCACACCTGCTGAAACGCATTTAAAATATTTAAATGTTGATATATTGGATGACATTTTTTTTCAAAAAATATTGAGATGACGGTACATTAGATCAGCTCGGGCCAACCATTAATCTATGATCTGGAGTATGAGATCGTGATAAAACTATTGAACCCATATTGAAACAAATTAGGAAGCTCAATTATAATGAACCAAATATTGAAGGCTTCAGCGGGAAAAAATTAAATTTAAAAAAAGGATAAAAAAAATTGACTCGAGCAAACTTATATTCGTGGTTGGCACAATGTCGCGTGTCGGGCCAAATCTTGTCGAGCTTCTGAAGAAAAAAGTTCAAGCAATGCTAGGGTTTCTAAAAAAGTAAAAAAAAATGCGAGACTAGGATCAATTGAGTTTAATAAGTTCAATTAATTTAATAATATAAAAAAAGGCAACTCTAACATAATAATATGAACAACCAAGCAATCCCAGTTGAATTTTCTAAACCTGAGTTGATCTTTCAAATTCACAACCTGTGAAATCATAGATCCGGGCTCAATTAAGAAGTTGAATTTTCAACCAATTTAACATTGAAAGATGAAATAAATAAAAAATCTTAATCTAAAAAATTTACCGAAGCAAAAAAATAAAAAAGGCAATAAAAAGAATGAGTATCAAATATGGAAGAAAATAAATAAAGGGTGAAATTAAAAAAAAATCAAATTCAAAAACTATCTTGAATAAAAAAACAACAATAAATAAAATAAGGATTAAATTTGACTAACTAAAAAATTGAAGGAGAATGAAATTGAAAAAAAATCTAATTTTAGAAATTAGTTAAAATAAAACAAATAGGAATAAAAAAAGGAGTGGCCAAATCCAAAAAAAAAAAACTTGAAGGATTGATCTGTGAATTTGAAGGGTTAAGCATGGATTTCTAAGAAGAGAGAGAAAAGAAGGAAAAAAAGAAAAGGTTGTCGGCGTTGAACCAGAGATCCGTTGACCACACGTGCCATCTAAAGAGGAAGAGGACATTGAAACGAATCGAATGACGTGGTGGAACAATGGTTTAGACTACAAGAGTCAGCCACATGCGTCGCTCGTATGCGGCAAGCGATTGACGCATGTGTCAACAATTTTTTTGGTTTTTTTTTTAATTTATTAAAACACCACATTGCCTCTAGGACCAAATAAGTATTACGAAAAAACCATTGTGAAATGACGAATAAGCCATTGTAGTCAAGCTTTGAGAATTTTGATTTTAAAGGCAATAAAGTCATTACATTGTGCTTAAAAAAGTGAAATAGTAAAAAAGCTTCTAGACTATGGTTAATTGTTTTTTTTCTTTCAAAGGCAATCAAGTAAAAATTATGAAAAGACCAAGATACCTCTAAACAATTATAGAATGACAAATGAACACTGTAAAAAGACTAAATGCTGTTTCTTTATGATGTTTTTGAAGGGCAAAAATGTAAATCCATTGTTCCAAACCATCATGGATACTTTTCCCACCCCATGTCAATTAGGTTCTGTTAATTCTTCAATAGCTTCTCCTTTGACTTAGGGTTTCTCATGGTTATCTTTGCCACAAGCCTAAATGTGTAATGAGTTGAAAAATCATGATCCTGTTAAGTGGGTAGCACCACCTATTTGTAGCCATTTCAAATCCGCTCACCTAAAATGGCTAATCCTCTATATATGGCGTTTTAAATCTACATGGCCTACCTTTTCTATGGAGCTTCGTAGTATCTCTTTCCGATGCTATTGATCTCTATTGCATCTCTTTTCTTCAGGGTTCCACTATCTAGTGGAGGTTCTCTAGTGATTGAACAAACAGAGGCATTAGTCTCAATTGATGTGAATGGGGGACATGTAATGCTTCGTCAAAGGACTTCACAAGAGAAAGCCATTCTAGACGTCAACCTTGCAGCTGCAAAACGAGTATGTTAGACACTGAAAATGACCCCCACTTTATATAAATAATCTTTGTGTTTGGTACAAACAGGTTAGTTTCTTCGTTGGCATTTATACTTGTACTGGCATAATTGATTATGGATCCAGAAATTCTTTCTGTGGTTCAATTTTATCAGTTGATTTCTCTCTATTTAAAAGTGCAAAGATCTGTTACTACTTTTTTGGGTTTCTTCCATTCCATTCAAATTAGTTTTGAAATTCTGCTGGTAATTGCGTTTATCATAGTGGTTACCAAAATCAATTCTTAGAAATGACTATCTTTTCCATTGCTTAATCAGTGATGCGAACACAGTCAAGAAACTAACATAGCATGATAAGTGAATTTTTCGCATTTGCCACTGGAGGGGGTCGAAAGGAAAAATGAACCATTTTTTGTATACATGGGCATGTGTGATTTGAAAGACTTTGGGTAAAGTTTGATGATTTTCTATTAGGATAAACTATCTGATTATGCTGTCTATAATATGTTCAGTAAACCCTTGCATAAGTAGTATTTTAACAGAAATTATGCATTTCAGATCGCAAGGGAGTTACGGCTGAGAGATATTGGTGGTATAATTGTAGTAGACTTCATCGATATGGCAGATGAATGTAAGTTGAATCCATGTAATCTGGTTCCTTGCATGTCAGATATCTTAGGATCCAGGGTAATAGATGCAGGGGTTAGACCTGCGATATCAAATTTGTGGATTATCTTGAAATCTGCAATATCAATTTGTGATTTTCAAACCATATTGCATTTCTTTCTGCTGTTATAAGAGCAAACAAACCACTTCCATCATGTTAGATAGGAGTTCTGCGGTTGTTGATGATTGTGATAGTTAAGATATTTGTCTATTTTTAATAGAGAAAATTGTTACTTTTCCAATTCTGCTATATTACCACCGTGATATAGAAATCAAAACCAAGGAAATACCCGATTGTTACTGGTTTGCTCAGCTAGTGATCGGGGCTTTTGCACTAATCTAATTCAAATGTTCACTTGAAAACATCTACTTCAGTTCACCTGGGAACACACAATAAAGGAAAGAGTTGTCCAATGACCTCCATACTGAACTTGAATCTTACTCTAAGGTCTCAGGTAACTTTTTCAGAGCTTATGTGATTAGTTTGCAAGGGCAAATACTGCTGATAGATTACATGTTGACCTCTTGATAAACTCTTTCCAACTAGAGTGAATCAATTATATTTAATAAAGGAACAGTTTAGAAGAAACATTGTGCTTGCTGTGAACTATGTTCGATAGCATTTACAACATAGGAGATTTTTTGGGCCATCAATAATAAGGATTAGTGTGAGTTGCTGTTGTAAGAGCTTAAGTGAGACATTTGCAATCTGCTCTTTCTTTAAGGATTCGAATTTCCTCTATGGGAAGTTTAGGAGAAATATCTTACTTCCTGTTATTATCATGCAAAGTGAATACCTATTCCTTTTTTTTTTCTTTCCCGGCTATGCTTTGCAGCAAATAAGAGACTAGTTTATGAAGCAGTGAAGAGAGCTGTTGAGAGAGACCGGTCAACAGTGAAGGTTTCTGAATTGTCAAATCATGGACTGATGGAAATAACAAGAAAGAGGGTATGTCCTGCTACTGTATATGGTTATCTTCTCTAAGTCATGTTAACAGCATCAAAGACACACAACTGAGCCTTGTTCCATCCTATTGAGATCGAGCAGAATTCTGAGATTATAAATATACAGAAAAATCTTTATTTATGAGGAATTCCACTTCAACTGATATGGAAACTATCTTGTCAAAGATAATTGAGCTCGCTATAATTTATTTGGATGTGATGATGTCTTGGCTCAGTGCTAGACCTAGTTCAACTGATATTAACAGTTACATCTGTTAATGCACTATGTTGGACAGGTTCGACCCAGTGTGACATTTATGATCAGTGAACCATGCACTTGCTGTCATGCGACTGGCAGAGTTGAAGCCTTAGAAACCTCCTTTTCTAAGATTGAACAAGAAATTTGTCGTTCGCTTGTAAGTATAGTTTTTAGTATCACATAAAACTCTTCTTATCGAGTCTCCATTGCTCTGTGGGTGTGGTGTGGCAACTCTTTGTTGCACCATGGGACTACCATGGTTTAAGACCTACAAAAAGCCATTCTTATAATTGCTATTATCACTGTTATCACTTTTTTCTCCAGGCAACGATGGACCAGAAGGCAGACCATGAAAACCCAAAGACCTGGCCAAGATTTATATTGAGGGTTGACCATCACATGTGTAACTACCTGACTTCAGGAAAAAGGACAAGGCTTGCAGTCTTGAGTAGTTCCCTCAAAGTTTGGATTCTTTTGAAGGTATGCTCCATCAGGGATTACTTTCCTACATTCCATTTCCGAAACTTTCACAAGAGTGAGATCTGTGGGTATTCTGCACTTTGAAAACTCAGTAGTTCCTACACACTATTGAAAATTTTGCACTGACCATTTGCTTGGCATTAAAATGAGTTTCTGCTTAAGTCGTAGCATTGTTTACAATAGACAACATGCATTGGGCCTCTGGTTTCATCTCTTAATTTAGGAAATGGGGTTGCCCTTCTATCTTCAACTTCCTCACGAAATTGAACTGTTTGAAGGAGATGGACATATATGTCTGATCAATACAACGATATCAAATCTCATAAATTATGGTGTTAAAAGAGGCCATGGCCAAGCTATATCTTAACATTAACCAGGACACAGTGGAATGAAAGAACTCTTTCTTCATCGAGTTCTGTTTTGGGGTTTCAATGCAATTTGTAATACACTTTGGCAAGTGTAATGAATAGCTTATTTGTCTGCGGAAAAACAACGTACTGATTGAATGCAGGATGGAACTTCTCAAAGTGTAAAGTCACTGGTTTTGAATTCATTTTTTTTTTTCCACAAAGGTTTACCAGTTTTGTTGTAGACTATGAGTAAATGCACCTCAGAGGTTGATCTTTGCAAATAACGTAAAAATCCTGAATGCTAATGCCAACTTGTCAGGTTGCTAGAGGTTTTACTAGAGGAGCATTTGAGGTGAAGCAATTTACAGATGACAAAACAAACAAAGATCAGCAACAGGTTGCTATATCAGTGCTCCGGCAAGCAGAGGCAAGAGCTAAAAAGTCTGGAGGGAAAGTAACACTTGTTCCTGTGAAAAAAGGAAAGGCTGGTCGCAAATGAGATTCCTTCCCATCGGACTTTCCATTCTGTACTAACATGCAATTCTTTGTATAATGTAGAGAGAAGGGGGGGAAGCATATTTTATGCTAGCATTTTGGTGCCCTTCTTGGCTGATGGTGGACATAATACGTTTAAAAGGGTAATTCCTAGCCGATTCCAATCTGCCTTCCATTTTACTACTGAATTCCAACCATTTTTGTTCAAAGAACACATCTTTCTCTCTTGTATTTCATGTATTATTAACCAAAGAAATTCGGAAGCTAGTATTGTTTTGTTTCCATCCACCGAATAAAGGCTTCTCCTGTTCACTAACAGCTAATGCTCAGAGACAATGCATCTTGGCATGCCCCCCTTTGCCTCCCCAATGGAGACAATGACACAACAGGACATCAACAACTAATAGAGAAAAAATAATTATCCTCCATGATTTCTCGATAAAATTCTACGTTCTTGGAAGCAAGATCATATGACCTAGGTATATAAATGCCTCATGTCTAAACACTCAGGGCCACATAAGCACCAGTCCATGTAAGAACACACAACCATACATAATATTCACTCTCGTGTGCTTTTTTTGGTTATACTTTCATTTCTTCTTACATTTACTCATTTAAACATTAAAGGAGGTGATCAGCCCAAACACTTCAATCCGAGACAAGACAGCCGTGAAAAGGCCAAAATTAATCTGAATTCTTTACAATTTCATCAACTTTGATTCATAACTTGTTGGGAGACTATAAAAGTATTTTATCATATTCCAATCGGGCATCGACAAATGATTGAGTTGAGTCATGCCTCGACAAATGCAAGGGTTTATCTGAATATTTTCTTCTTTTTCGAAACTTTTGGATCAGTGTTGTCCTCAATTTATTATTTCTTGCATGCCGCACATCCTGGCTCAGAAGCCATTGAAGCAAATAAATTTGTTAGGTTCGATTCCCCAAGCAATATTTGATATGAATCTGGTCTCTTCTGGATCTAGGATTTTGAGTTTCCAAAAATTATCAATCAGCAAACACAAGATCAGCTAGAGCTACAAGAAATGACACCCACTAACATGTAGTAAAGGAAAAACTCACATTTAAAACCACATTACCTTCCAGATTCTTGTCTTCTTGAATTGCCACAAAAAATCGGATGTTTGAGAAGTATAAATTTCAAATTTATTTTTCACATCAATGCGACGATCTAAAAACACTAAAACAAAATAATTTGAAGAAAAAAAATTCAAGATTTGATGAAATGCAGCTTTAATCTCAATTCCAAACATGTCTACAAGTGGGATTCTAATCATTCTCTAATAGCAAAAAATAAATAGCGAATATCATCTTGACAAGCTTCAATCTCAATTCCAAACATGTCTGCAAGTAGGATTCTAACCATTCTCTGATAGCAAAAAAATAAATAGCATATATTATCTTTGACAAGGTGAGAAAGGCCTGGCATGATTGTTCACAAAGAGTGGAATGAAACAAAAACAAGTAACGAGACACAGATGATACTACTAGCTGATATTGTTCTACATTCTACAAATCTCATAAAGTGCCAGAACTATAAATAAGGTTTTGGAGTTCCTCGAAGCAGCAAAGATGATGCTAAAAGTACAAGTGGATATACCAACAATTAACTGGCAGCAGCACTGCAAGTGTTAACACCATCTTTGCAATCGTTTGTGAGATCATTGAAAGTCTCGATCTGCTTTTTTCCTCTCAAGAAGATTTCTGTGTCAACAGAAATCCTCATATAACCATCAAATTCAACTGGAACACCTTTGTTAAGGGCCTTCGTCTCCGAATACCACTCGCTGTTCTCGTCCCAGAGATCTTTATACTCGTCGAGAAAATGGGTAGTATACTTGTCCTTTAAAGGGTCAAAGAAGGATGTGTCAGGTTCATTTGTCGCAATGTAGACGTGCCTCCCCTCTTCAAGTTTGTTAGCCAAGGTTGAGAGAAGCGCGTCGGGAGAGGTATCCGCTGCAAGATTAGGCCACAGCTCCTTGTTCCTTGCCTTCTCCCCTCTCTCAATATGAACAGCATCATAATCCCAGTTCAATTTCGAGGCAATTGTGCTCACAATATCCATCAACCTCCTTGATTTCCATATCAGATGCCACGGCCTTTGAATGACAGCCTCGGTCTCTCCTTCACACACTCTGTACCAGTAATTATCAGGTTCAACAGATCCAAACTTCCTCATAATCAAAGTATCTTTTACACTTGTAAGCTTCATAGGCGTGACCCTGACATCCTCGACGAGATGAAGACTCAACCGGTCTTTTTTATGCCATTTATCCCAATCATCCCAAAACTGAGAGTGGTCCAAAACCGATGCAGCTTCCCTCAAATGCTCAAAATCAAAATAAAACCTAAAATCTTTTGCTTCCTCATCCTGATTTGAAGAAGAGTACATCCAATTCAAACAAAGAGACAGATCCATAACCAGTGTCCGATTCAGATACTGTGCTTCACCCAAAGCACACAAGAAACTCCACAGGTAATGATTCATACTCTTACATCTATCACCTCCACCATTATAAAGCAAATACTTCCCGCGACTAAACGAATTCTCCGACTCAACCACCGGAAGCGCGTCATTCACAGTCTCCCCAACAACAGGCAACAAGGGCTGTCCCGCTTCTTGTTTCCCTGGTGTTTTCTCAAACCCAGGTTTCTGATTCTTCTTCTTCTTCCTAGCATTCACACCCGAATGATAGTCCCCGATCCCCACAACACTAAGCGTACAATTCTCCGACCTAGCTATAACAAATCGCCTATAATCCTTGTAAAAAGCAGCAATTTTGCCTTCCTTGGGCCTAAACCTCCAACCCATATCACAAGTAGAATCATTAGACCCAGAAACAGGCTTCCCAAACCGATAAAAATGTATATCCTTAAACTCCTCAATCACCCTTTTCATCAACATATGAAACAATTCAGGATCCCTACAGTCCAAGGGACCTTCACAGGTCTCCGAAGCCGTCGTAGCGGCACCATCAGGATTAACATTACCATCATCAGCATTAACACTAGCAATGCTGGGGGTGGTGTCAACATCAGTAATGTTGATGAAATTGGAAAAAGCAGTCTGATTTGGGGCCATGAAATCCTCCCCAGTTCTGACAACAGTGTCGTCAGATTTGAAGGTGGCATTGGAATTGGAAGTGAGGAAACTAGTGATCTTTGTAGAAGGGTGAAACAGAGGGTCCTCAGGCTCGTAAGTAGCAGCGATGATGGTGAAAATGAGAACCCCGATAACAAAGAAAGTGAAGCAGAGATTTCCTATCATGGCTAAAGCATTTTGTCCTATGTTTTCTGGTCTGAAGCTTCCACTTCTTGATAACGTCGACCTACCCAACATTTTTTTTTCCTGTTTTTTAACTAAAAATAATCTTAACAGCTAGGTGCTTGCTACTAGTAGTAGTAGTAGTAGACGAAGAAGAAGAAATGGAGAGTGAAAAAAGACAGATGGGGGCGTAGATCTACAAAATCAAAGCAATGTGAAGAAGAAGAAGAAGTAGAAGAAGGAAAAGGAAAGTGAGATCTAAATCTAAATCTAAATATAATAATAAACTCACCCCAATGATTTTTTATGGAGCTTAGGAGGTGTTTGCGATACTTCTTGTTTTTTAAAATAATTTTTATTTAAAATAATATTTTTTTATTTTTTTAAATTTATTTTTTATATTCAAGTATTAAAATGATTAAAAAACTAATTTAAAATAAAAAAAATCAATAAAATTTACTCCCAAACGGTAAATAAATAAATTTAAAGCATGAGATTATTTTTTCTTAAGAAATAAATAAATTAACCATTTAAAAGAAGTAGTGGGGGTGATGGAAAAGTCGTCGTATCGTATCAGCCTATGATGTTTCCACGTGGATCATCGATTGATGGGCTGTTTTGAGTCTTCAGAAGTTTATTATTTATTTATTTATTTATTTGTACATCTACACGAGCATAGAGTGGAGAGAGAAGAAGACAACCACCGACAATGGCAAAGCTGTAAAACCACCCCATTTCTAAGGTTTTTCTCTCCCGTCTTTAATTAATTTAAAAATTATATTCTCTACTTGTATATCATATTTGAATTCAAAAAATAAATGAATCCTTTTAATTATCATACCAATGTTTTTTTTTTTATCATAAATAGGATCCTATCATTTATAATTAATTGTTAAGACTATCAAACAATTAAAATTATTATGTGATAGTTAGGGGAGCAATAAAGTTATATCACTACCTCGTACAAAATCAAATTACCCTCACCTCCTTTTGAAAGATTCTAAGGACCAAAAAAAAAATAAAGTGTTAAAGCACCTTTTGTTATTGTGTTTCAATAAAATTTAATTTTAAAAAAAAATTAATTTTTTATGTTTTTAGATTATTTTGATGTACTAATATCAAAAATAATTTACTTTTTGATATTTAATGTATTTCTAAATAAAAAATATTTTCAAATCAACCGTTATTACACTTTCAAACATTCTCTAAAAATATAAAAAATTTATCGGCAATAAAATTCCGGGATATGATAATTACTTTAGTCTTTCTAATGTTGATGCCTTGATGGAATTCTAAATTAATTTTGAATATAATAAAAAAAATATTAATATTATAGATATGTTTTTCGTGTTTTTTTTTAAGTAAGAGACACAAATATATTATTTGCAATTAAAAAAATATATGAATTTAAAAATCAATAAATTGTTATTAATGTTAACTAAATACTAAAATTAAAAGTTAATTCTTCTCTTTAAGATAAAAGACAAATATATATGCAATTATATAACCCTTATTTTTTTATTTTATCTTTGATATTATTCCTTTTTCCCAAGAACAAATAAATCTTATTTTTATAAATACATCATACAAATACAATTTATTTATATAAAATATATAAAAGGAGAAAAAATATAGATAAATTACAACAATTTCTTTGAAATATTTTAAAATTTTTAAAAAATATAACTATTATTTAAAAAAATATGAACTTAACAATTCATAAAAAAAAAAAAAACGATTTTGAGTGCTTAAACTGATATAATTTTTAATAATTGAGTGTTTAATTTTTAATTCTGTTCAATATGTATATTTGATCTTCATTTTTTCTCACAATAAAGTATTTAAGTGGTGGATATATGCTAACCAATATTAATGTGTTCATCACATCTAATATAATATTTAGAGCTAACATCATGACAACAAGTTAATGTGAGGAAAATGTTTTTTTCTATAATAATAATAATAATAATAATTTTCTAATTTTCAACTACGTTATGAAGAGTTTTTTTTTTTTTTTTCTCTCATTTACATGTTGTCCTGTCAACAGAAAAGAAGGGCCCAATCTCTGCTCTTTGTGATCCTCAACGTGTATTGAGCAATGCAAGCAATCGTCTCCTAGAAAGAAAGACTTCACAACTCACCTCAGGTTTTTTGGCTAAGCTTTAAGCCCAGCACACAACTTGATCCGTAAAAAGCCTTCATTTTACTGCCCTTGCAAAATCTCACAGCTTGCAACTGCAGAGTTTCTAATTTAAAGTCCCACCACAACTATTTTGCTAACAAAGTATTGGATCAGCAGTACTTTGTGCTACATCTCCTAAATGATCATTGAGAGGAAATGTACATGCAGCATCGAAAGAAAGAGATTTTCATATATACATGATCTTGCTCGCGATATACAACACACTGTT
>Ga0307515_10013199_pt1 | contig 15454 bp, 11 predicted proteins | sample 17_EM_MG_FD_194513 | JGI IMG/M metagenome (GOLD analysis project Ga0307515, IMG submission 194513) | Populus trichocarpa ectomycorrhiza microbial communities from riparian zone in the Pacific Northwest, United States - 17_EM | ecosystem: Host-associated > Plants > Roots > Unclassified | place... | reverse complement strand
TTAAATGGTTTATCTTAAGTAGGATAATCCTTGACTCATCATGGATCCTCCAACCGATGTGATGGATTATGCTTTTGCTTCTGCTTCTAAGCAAGCACTAATCCCTTCTTCTGTCACTTCGAAGCTAAGCTGGAAAGAAGTTCTTTGCTTTCCATCATACCCGGTCTAACCATGGATTCACTAAATTCTCGGTCAATTTCTAAATTATCAGGTCATTTATAGTTCTAAATAACCGAGTTTTGTTTTTTATGCTGATGTAGTTAGGTTTGATTAGATTAATCGAGTGATGAATTAATAAGTCTAATTTAAATCTTGGATCGTGAATTTTTTATGATAACTAATCAAGCCAGACAAAGTTTAATAACTGTATTATTTTTAATCCTCAAAACCCAACACACTTGTTTAGGCATCAAAATTTTATTTATTTTAATTTTTTTTTGTTTTGGATCGTTTTGATGTACTGATCTCAAAAATAAATTTTAAAAAATAAAAAAAACATCATTTTAATACATTTCAATATAAAAATCACTTTAAAAAACCACCACAACCAGAAATTTATTATTAGCTTTGGTAGATCCATCTGTGACCAATGTTTAATTGTCATCAAATTATCTTCACACTTCAATGCTACTGAGCTATCCCAGTTTGTCCAAATGAGCCTTAGTACTACTAAAAACGTTTGTAAATATTTTATTGGGATGCTTTCCCAAAACAGATGAATTAGGGTTACATGGATATAATTTTTTTTTTTTGGTATTTAAGAGTGTGGTAATAATTATTTTTTAAAGTGTTTTTTACTCGAAAATATATTAAAATAATATTTTTTTATCTTTTAAAATAATTTTTATGTCAGCACATTAAAATTATTAAAAAACATAAAAAAATTAATTTTAAATAAAATAAAAATCTCAAATTTTTCCCATTCCCTGTTTGGAACGCAATACCAAATATACACTTGGTTTAAAAAAAAATATACTATACTCAGTTATTCATATATTTGAGAAAAAAACCATTTGAGTAGTCAAATAACCTTTGTTTTGTACACTAGATGTTTACCTATATATAATTTTGTTTTAAATTTTAATTTTGTATTCATTGATGAAAACTTAATTTTTATTTATTTTACATACAAAAATCCCATATTTTTTTTTTTAGAACTTAATTTTTCTTGAATCACATTTAAAAACTTTTTTTTAAACCTATTTTTTTAAAAAGCATAACCGATACCAAACACATAATTACACGAATTCCAGGTCTGGTATGAAAACTGCGGGCTTGGACATTAATGCCCAACTGACCAGTAACTAGAGCATTTGTGTGTACTGTACACTTTTGTGCCTGTAAAAGCCCCACCATACAACATCGATCCATAAAAAGATGGCTTGTTTAAGTCATTGATGCTCGAAATGTTCGGTTGCAGGGCTCAACATGCCCCACATTTCCAGCACAGTAAACAATGACATAGCACCCACCATGGCTGATCTAGCCAGCCACCCCAGTTGCTGCTGTCGCACCCTCTGTGAGTAAATGGCAAGTCTCCTATATATGCATGGCCCATTCATATTGTCTTTCTGTTCTTTCCTTGTTTCCCTCAAAAAACAATGAAGAAGATCAGTTTGATACTACGTAAATGCAAGAGTCTGTCGAGGCAACTAGGGAGATCTTCATCTTACAGTAGCCTAAGGTCCAAATCTACCAGAGAAGATTTATGGGGTCATCATGATCATAAGCAAGAAGATGAAAACCATGCGACTATATTTGTTGGAAGCACAAGGAAGAGGTATGTCATCAGCTCCAAGTATTTGAGCCATCCTTTAGTGAATGCTCTCATCGAGAAGTCAAAGCAAAAGCCGGGAGAGGATAGCATTTTGGTGGTGAGATGCGAGGTTGTCTTTTTCGACCACCTTTTATGGATGCTTGAAAATGCAGATCCAAGTGTTAATTTTGGTTCTTTGGAAGAACTAGCTGATCTCTACATGTTCTAGAATCAATGGAGCTCGATCTCTCCACGCATGTATCAGTCAAGGACTTGGTAAATCGATCTTCATGTAAGCAGGTGGTGCCAGCATGATCTTATTAGTTCGAAGTGGGATTATAATGCTTGAAGTAATATTGCTCGTAATGCAATAATTACCATTCTTAATTGTTGGATTAGTGTATGGTAAACACCATGATCTAATGTTTAATCATGGTGATTCTTTGTTGTTTTCATTTCATTATTCTTGATCCTTCGTCTAAATAAAAACCCTCAAGGTTGTTTTTTTTCCTGTTCGGTAAAAAATTATATTTCAGCCTTGTGAATCAACAATTCAATAATAACACTGTTCAATTTCATGGTAGAAGTAAGAAGCGATTGAATATTTCTCGTTAATTTTTTTAAAATCGTTTAGAAAAGAATTTAATCTCAATTAACGTGTAAATTAATGAAAAAACCTTCATCAACGAGTAAAAAAATATAATTATAATATCAGAACAAACATTTATATATAAAAAAAAAGGCAAGGAAGAAGATCAATTAGCAAATACTACCACCGTCATTGCTTAATTCCTAGCTTCTTGATGATTATGATTACAACATTATAACCGATCATCACTCCACTCCATTGTGGAAACTATTGAGATCTTACCATATCTTGATATGGCACCAACAAGATCTTGAAACACCACCAACCAGCCTTGAAGATAGCCATAAGAAAAACACTTGGAAGGAGATGAAAGTGCCTTTCCACTGGTAGAATCAGAGTCTTTGTATAGTATATTTTTTTGTTTAGAGAGGAAAATGATCACATCAACACACTAACTAATTATGGTGTTTACAAGGAGCTTTCCGGGCTCTTAAAAAAGGCAAAAAGCTGCCCTGAAAAGGCTTGGATGTAGATAGGGAGGATACCGGATTTGGAATCATAGTAAGTAACTTCCGGTGGTATAGTTTTGAAACCTGGCTTGTGATTAGACTTGAAAAATAGCTTACGTATCTGCGTTATCGAGTCAGCTTGCATGTCACTGGATTAAATCTAGATTTCATATCTAAAATAGAGTTGTTTTTTTTAAAAATATTTATTTTGATTTGGTCGAGTTTATTTCAGACTAGATTAGTGGCCTGCGCGACACTACGAGCCGGATAATTTTTTTAAAATTAAAAAAAATAGGAGACGATCGTGCTTTTAAAGAAGTGAGAAAAATTTGATAATCGAATTAAATTTTGATTAATATGATAATATGATAAAAAATAAGGCAACATAAACAAGAAATAAATGAAAAAAAATTTCTATGGGAAAAGCTTGGTTAACACGCGAAATTCATGATCTGGACATAAGATATGTCAAGATTGTGTGTTTATTGTGTGTTCTAGATTTATGATAATTCAATAAAAAAATTTGATTATAAATAAAAATGAAATTGCAACAATTAAGATACAAATATAAATTAAGATATTTAATAGCTCAACATGAGTCATTTACCCGGTTGTGTTTAACGAATTTGTTTATTAAAACCAATTTGTAATAAAAATTGACAAACATATAAAATTTATTTTATAAAATAAAAGAAAAAAAACTATGTAAGGTTGCACATATTAAAAATATCATAAGAAATAAACATTTTAATTTATAAAAATAAATTTAATTTATATAAAAAATTACAGATGAATCACACTAACCTATAAAAAATTAAAGACATCCAATACAGTTAAAAAATATTAATTAAAAAAAAATACTAGAAAAGGAAAAGCCCAAGCATGTGGGCCTTGAAGTCTAGGCCCGTGCGCCTAGGCCTATTTTTTTAATTTTTTTGTTGTCCACCCCTTTTTTTTGAAAATAAAGAACATGCAGGGAACACGTCACCTGCTGTTGTAGACTATGTATTGTCTGCCAACTCAGATTCCTGCCATCATTGTTATAGTTAGGAAATCAGGCCTACAAGTTTTTTTACCCAAAAAACCCGTTTTCAACCACAAAACACCCTACAAACATCAAGAAACTAACCTATCAACCCATTAAACCAAAAAAAGGATCCAAACCACTAAATCAAACTGAAAAAAATTGCATCCTTGATATAGATTGGGTTTTGTAGGCTACATTGAGGTTTAAAATAACCACCATAAGACTCTTATAACTTAATGGAACTTGTTAACACTAATTTTAACTTGTTTGGTGGTCGTAATCGTCACCAACAAATAGTTTTTTTTCTCTTTGCCAGAATCCAACAAATCCTCTCCCATCCCATGAAGAAAACTGAAAAATTAAAAAAATAAAGTTTGGTATCAAAATGTATTTTTTAAAAATTAATGGGACCGATCACCTTATAACAAAAAAATGCTGGGACTAAAATGTACTTCACAAACAAATTTGAAAGCGCCACCTATATTACACGTGTTTTTCACTTTAGTTCTTTATCTTTCAATTCAACCCTCTTTCTAAAAAAAAAAAACATGAAATTAGATACTAATTTTGGCTCAAAAGGGCTTAATTATACAAATAAAAACTTCAAGGATCAAATTGAAAATTTTAACAAAAAATCACTGTTACAATCCACAATAATTTGTGAGATAATGAACAGTAATTTTATGCAAGGTAAAAACACTAACTATTTTAGTTTTTGTTAATTTGTCTGCTTTAGATTTTTTACTTGAAAAATTAGTGTTTTTTGTTTTTTCATTGTCTCTCCATTTCACTTCCTTTTTAGCCGGCTCTTTGTTTTCTATTATCTTTCCTCCTTTTGTTTTTTAGGCTAGTATTCAAATTTTAAAGAATCATTTATATAACGGACTCTGGATCTCACGGTGGCTGGTGAAAAGGACACCGTCGATGATGGAAAAAAAAAGAGGGCTGGTGGTGGTGGTTGATTGTTGGACGACTGAGAGAAAGAGACTAAGGATTTAGAAATTTAGAGATTTTGATTTTGTTCTCTGTGTGTATGAAAGTGAAACTAAACGCGATGAAAGAACGTGATTTTGTTTTGTTCTGTAATAGCAATAGGCCAATAGTCGTTGGACATTTGGAGCTGGAGGAAACAACAATGACAATTTATGTTCTATGATGAAATCGTTAAATCGGTGGTGAAATCGTGTTTTTACGTACGTGATTTCACTCGATTTTAACGATTTTATCCGATTTCAACTATTTTCGAGTTTTTAGAATGATTTTGCACGTTAAACATATATTGACTTGTAAAATCGTACGATTTTACGAGTCAAATCGCGATTTTAACAACCTTGTTTATATTGATATCCAACTAGAAAAAAATTCCTTTGCTTGCTTTGATTTCTTTAATTATATTTTAACAATAAGAACATAATTTAGAGTGATATTTTACTTTTTTTTTATTGAATATCTTTTTTTTTATCTGAATTATGATATTATGTAATGCAAACATTACTTGAAAAAATAGAAGATAAAAGTATAATCTACTTAATTTCAATTTTATGTTCTCCAGATATATAAAATGTTTCTAGTTTTCATGGTTTTGATTATAAATCTTTAACACATATTTTACAATATTTTGAACAATTTTTTTTTTAAAAAATCAACGAGTTAAGAGCCAGGTTTTGACTGGATCAAATTTATAACTAGAAGATTAATGGGTTAACTTAGGTTTTTGACCAGATTATTTAATCTATTCTCTTTTTCTATTTTCTTTTAAAATACAACTGGTTGAAATCCTGAATCAGCTGAATTCTAGATCAACCTATAAAACTTATCCAAGATTTAGAACTACTTATATAGCTCTATATTTGCAATAACTTGACTTTGATGATTATTGAAATTGATTATAAAACAAACAACACATTATATATGAAGACGATCAACCTTCAAATGGAAGTGAAATACTTCAAAAATGAAGCACAATGCTTCCGGACCCTTTAACCTATTCTCTCATACCTGAGAAAAAAAACCCCAGCTGTTCATCCTACATTCATTCTACAGCGTCAGCATGGAGACATCTTCATTACGTAAAGCAATCATCATGGAGATCATTCTCATATCAGCACAAGAGCTCACGTCTATGAGCAACTCATCTTCAACTCCTGTGCAAACCTACGTGGTGGCCTACATCAACCCTAAGGAAAAGGTTGTCTCAAGAGTTGACAGAACCGGGAACACAAACCCTACTTGGAATGACAAGTTCGTTTTCTCTGTGGACGAAGAATTTGAGCACAGGAGGCCAAATTGTTGCTTGCTTTTGGAGATCTATAACGTTAGGAGATGTAGGAACATATCTTGCTTGAAGACTTGTTGAAGAAATTGCACGGCGTTCCTTGTGCAAAATCCACTGGTGAGCCTCATGGAATTATCAATACCGGTGCAGCAATCTGGAATGGCATGTTTCATGAAGAAATGCCAAGGTAGAATTCTTCCAAAGTTGCAATGGACCATAGAAAGTTGATGGGCAGTGGCTAGAAGCCTAGAAAAGTTTCATTATCCTGGTTTCAAAAACTGTCTTCCTATCCTGATCTAAGAAAGAGTCGCTCTCTTCCTCGTATGCAGGGAAGATGGGAAAGACGGTGGCTGGCCAGCCTTGGAGACCGACGATATCTTGAAGATGAAGGGCGATCTATATCTTGAAGATTAAAGCAATGAAGGTTTCCATAAGGCTCTGTATTCTCTGTTTCTTTTTTCGGGTTACATTGTATAATTCTCTTTGAAGATTCATAGGGAAGATTTTTGTGTTTGCATGCTTTTTATTAATTCATATTCTTTACGAATTTACCAGCACATCATCTCCGACACTCGTTTTTGGGTAAATTTACAACAGAAGTTGAAGGGAGAGGCATGATAAAGATGCCAATAACAAGCCAAATGAAACAAATATACCAAAGAATCATCACAATCTAACACATTTCAAAATTCCCCCATGAAAGGGGGGGAAATAATGGTAACAACATGATGCCCGGAACCAAAAAATGTGGGCTTTTTTGGTTAGCTAAGTCACTCATGTACCTTATCCTTATCCGAATAAAAGAACTGCCCAATAAAAAAAAAAGCATTTCAACATACAGACACCTTAAGCACTTTTTTCATCTGATTTTGATGCCAGTTTACTCCTTTGTTGATGTTCTGCAACTTTATAATCTACCACTTCTCTGAAGAGGGCTGAGTCAAGCACACAATTCTGACTTCCATAAACTGCTGCTTGGACACTTGCCATCAATTTTGCAATTTCTCTCCCAGAAAATCCCTCTGTTCTTTCTGCTGCTTCCTTTAAGATATCATCGGTCAATCCCTTTATTTCTATCTTCTGCGGTTGTCTTTTGAACAAGTTCTGAAGCCAGCCAGATTTTCTTGATCCAGCCTGAGCTATATACTTGTCCAGATAAAGCTTGAGCAGCTTGAAGCGTTCCTCTGTCTGAGGTAAAGGAAATTCCAGGACTTCATCTATCCGGTCTGCAACAGCTGAATCAAGATCACCAGGGCGGTTTGTGGCAAGAGCAAGGACTATGTCCTTGGACTGGTCACCAGTGCGGAAAAGAAGGGCATTAAGTGCACTTCGTTGAGCTTCGCTCATGTAGGTCTTATTCCGCCTGCAATGTTCAGGAAACAAATTCATTTCTCTCAAGCGGGAACCTGGTTCAACTTGTAAAACTGAAAATAAATTTACTAGAACTAAATAACTAGCAGGGTACAGTAATATTTATGAGCAAATTATGTCTTGCTTTTACCCATTTAACATTATTTTATATAGTTCAACATTTTATCAGCTCACTCAGAATAACACAGGCTGCATTAAAGTAGACTAAAATTCAAAAACTAATAAAATTATCTGCTAGTGCATAAATGTTCTCTCCATAAAGAGATACTTTATAAGTACACACCAAACTAAAGGGGATTTTAGTCTATTTTATTTGTTTAATTTTATTTTAGTTCATTTTTCAGACTGAAGAATGACACCTCAAGCATCTTATATGGCCATTAACAAAGTATTTTAAACTCCTTGAAATGAAATTCTTTTATCCAAAAGAAAATTGTCACTTACTCGCACAGAAATGCATCTGCTTCATCAATGAATAGCAACAAACCCCTCCGAGACTTCTTGGCCCAGTCAAATAACTGGTGAATCTTTGTGACAGCCTGTGATCCCAGAGGAGCAACATCTCCACCAGTCATCAAGGCATAATCTAAACCCTGCATGTAAATTTGAAGTCAGAAGAAAGAAGAAAAGAAGCAGCAACACATTTTTCAGAAGCTATCTTAATATGATGTGATAACATATGAAATGCGAACTCTACAAGAGCAATTTGAAGTGTCAATAAATTTACATTTATCAAACTTGTGAGTCAAAAGTGCCAAATATCTAATCCCAAATAAAAAATACTAGCTAGCCAGCAGAAAGCAGAAATGGTTATGGCAATAAACATGTGAATTTATGACAAACATTTTGACTTCCATCCCAATGAATCCATGACATGACAAGGTCAGAAAAGTGAATGCACTACAATCTCTCAATTCATGCTTGCAACTTCAATACTGAACAAAGAAGATTGACATCACATGGCATAATTAATGAATTGAAGACTTCAAAGTACTAATAAAAAAATTAAATTAAGCTTAGATATCATACAGATTTTTGAGCTAACTCTCTAGCAGCCATTGTTTTCCCTGTTCCTGGAGGACCATAGAAAAGCATGTTTCGAAATGGAGCCTGATGGGATTTTGTATTGGCAGTTGCATTAGCCAGCTGTTCAATTCGTTTCTGAAGAGAAGGATGTAAAATCACATCACCAAATCCATTTCCATTTTTAGAAGCTGACCCTTTATTAGCACCACTTGATAAAGTTCTAAAGGAACGGGTAAAAACTCCTGACCAAGGGTATTTGCCCTTGGAGGACTCTCGTATTAGTGATGGTTGTCCTAATATTCTATCCACATAGCTCCAGATCACTCGAGCACCTTCTCTGCAATTCAAAAATTGGAAGCAAAAGCTGTAGAGTTAATTCACACATTCAGGAGACTTGGTGGACACAGTAGAAAATTGACTGCTCACACTTCCACACTAACTGCGCAATAGCAGACCCAGACATGGCCAACTAGACATCTAAAGATGTAAACTGATATTCAGCACACTGACCAACCATTTAAGACCTTGACAACTCAAGGCCATCTACTCAAAATAACAACAAACATAGCAAACTCAGAATCTCCAAAGTTTGACTACATATTAATTACAGGAAAAAACCTGCAAAGGTCACTAACAGCATACAAGTCCACCAATCAGCATCTTCAAGCAAGAGTAATTTTTACCTTGTTGTGTAAATCCCCGCTGCAAGAGCTGTGACCCCTCCCACAACAACAACCAGCTTGTTTTGATCGGTTAAAACAGCTCGCAAACCACCTATAAAAGTTAGATAGACTCACATAAGATGGTATCTTCTTGAGCAACAATCAATGAGCCAATAAAACCAAAACAATGCAATTAAAGCTTTATGAAGAGTACTGTTAAAATTAATTAGTAGAACACCAGATTTGATGTAGAGAAATCAGGGACCATCAAGCATTCAGTTGATTTGCTGATGGACAGGGTCCCTGAGCTAGGGTAGAGAGGTAGGGCCATCAGTTAACCAAGAGAAGTCCAGCCCTTCCTAATAATCATAATCTTTTATAAATGCCATAGCCAAGGCTCTCTTCAAACAAGGCTTTCTCCAAGTTTAAGCTAGTGCATGTGATTGAGTTTATACCTCCAATGTGCTCAAAGGTAGTGTTTATTGCAGCAACCCATTTCTCCATTTCAGCATTTGCACGATCCTTCAGTATTCGCCTATTAACATCTTCAGCTAGCTTTGCTTCATGGGCTCTCCCTTCTGCTTCTGCCATAGCTCTCACTCTAATTGTTTCACGTTCTACCTCAGCCTTTTCCCTCTCTGTTTGTCGCCGCTGTGCTTGAATCTGTTCTTCTGTTGCTCTTCGAGCCTGCTCCAGTCTTATTGATGATTCTTCTTGCAGTTTCACGAGCTCTTGGTTCCTTGCTCTTTGATATTCATTTTCAGCCTGTAATATGAACAAATTAAACTCCTCTCCATGAAATAACTCCTTTCAATCCTAAAATGTTAACAGTACATGCCTGCATCCTCTTCCTAGCCAGCTCATCTTCATAGCGAGCCATCTGGGATTTAGTTTGCGCCTGGTGCTGAGCCAGCTTCTTCTGCTCATCATATACCACCCTTTGTCTCTCCTGCCAAGCATATGGAAGAAAATTTAAGAAAAATGATGATATGTCAGCAACAAAAAATGTGTCAATCCTCAAAACATATCAAGTCTGCAAAAGCAAAATTCATTCTGCAGGAATATAGTAACACAGATTCTATTGTCAACTTCTCATAACAAAAAATCAAAGACCAATCTCCCACAAGCCATTTGCCACAACTAACAAGTACATTGCTTTAGGTGAATTAATGAGCAGAGAAAAACAAATTATCTGCCTCTATTTTGAAACTTATTTTTCCCCTTAGGAGAGTGGGTGCCTTTCATTCAACAAGAAAGTAAAGGGGCTTAATGGTTGGAAATTTTCTAAGTGCACAAATACCAATTTCAGCTAAAACTTCAAAATTAAACTACAGGAAATTTAAGAAAAACTATGACTCAAATACTAACAGATTTCTAATAAGAAGCTGATCTACAGAAAAATTGTCTTAACCCTAACATAACTGCACTGATAACAATAACTGATAAAACACAGGGAAAACCAATAAAGAACCACAACTATTCCCCAACAGAACTCCGATTCACATCAGTAAAAAACAGAGAAAAATGAAGAAACACATCTAGCACAAGTTCTCAACCTACACCTAATACCTAATAGAGGATAAAATGTTGGCAGTGGAAAGTAGCAATCTAGAAATAGTAGCATAAGATAGATGTTTCACCTCAACAACTAATCCACTGGGTGCTAGTAAAAGGGCATTTAAGATCACATAGCAATTTCTGCAAGCCACCGATTAAAGAACATTTTATGTGATCCACACTAAAGGAAGACCTGATATGCCTCAATCAGAAAACTTGGTCACAAAAAAAGAAGAATTGCAACCAAGCAGATTAACTTTAATTTTGTCAGGAAAGCCCCCTCATTTGTATTCCAGGAGAAATAAATGACGTATAGAATTCAATGCCTATCCTAGCAATATGCATTCCTGAGTTCATAACTCCGAGATTAGTTGGCAGTTTCCAAAAAAGAAATTGAGGTCAGTCATGTTATTATTTCGAAGACCTACAAAAATAACAGGTGACTCTTAGCCACCACTTGATCAAGTAAAAGGAACCCAACAAGACAACAGCAGAGACTCCAATATGCATTTTCACTTCAAGTATCTTTAAGACTTCTTAGCCACCAACCATTTAATGGCTAACAAAGAGGTCTCACAAGTCACAAGCTTGACGGAAATTAAAAAAAAAAGAGAGGAACTCATCATAGTGTAACTTACAGTTTCTGCCTGAGCTTGCATTGCCTTATATTCTGCAGCCTTTGCAGCCAATTCTGCCTGTCTCGTTGCTTCTTGTGTCTTTATAGATTCAAAGACCTACACAGACAACAAGCACCACTATTAGCACATCCATTAACTGAAGAACCATTCAAATGCACATTCTACATCAATGAATAACCAAAAAATCCTGTCAAAAGTCATTTCGAGCACGCAAATTTCACAACAGCAAAATGAATCCAAAGGCCTGGAAATGGAAAACTAAGAACAATTCAATTCACTCAAGCAATTCCGGAAAACTAACTTAAACTCTAATTTTTTTATACCAATGCAAAAAAAAAGTAGACTTTAAAATAATTGAAATTCTCTATCCACTCATCTCCATAACTAGAAATAACAACATAAACTTCAAAGCTAAAATCAAAACTCCACAAAAGCAATCTCAAAACCCAACAAAAATATCTAAAAAAAATCCTCCCACTTAAAAACCCACCAAAAAAACACCCAATAAACAATAAACAAAATCTAATTTCAAAAACCCAGCAAAAACACCACAAACCCATTTTCACAAATTTCCCATAAAACCCACCACCAAAAAAAAAGCCATACTTAAAACAACCTCAGAACCCCACAAAAAACTACTTTCTTTGAAATAAAGTTTCCACCTTTTTAGCATGGGAAGAAGAGGCAATCTCCTTCAGAGCCTTAGCACCTCTCTCTAAAGCCTCAGGATCAAAACCAGACGACGTTGTTCGTGGGTTATCATTCCTAGGAGCTCTAGGACCAGACTCACCACTACCCGCGACCGTTGATGGAGGCAGAGCGGACGGCTGAGATTGGTCAGAAAGAGAAGAAGTTTGAGGAGGGGAAGGAGAAGGATTTGAGGAAGAAAAAGGAGAGAAATTAAAAGGGCCATCAGCAAAAGACACAAGATTTGATTGAGAAAAAGAAAAGGAGGCTGCTAGTGCTGAGATTAGCCCTCCAATTTCGCTTGTTCTTCCCATTTCCTTTTTTGTAAAAAGAAAAGACAGTGTGGAGAGGACCCCTGGGTTTAGGGTTCTTCTGGTGTTGTTATGTCTTGAAGAGCAAGACAGTCGCCATGGAAATTGGAAAGAGAGATGGAGAAGGTTTTAGTAGGGTTTTGGTTTCGGGTCGGGTCGGGTCGGGTCTTTACTATATGATTATTTATTTATTTTTGTTTTAATGGTTTAGGTATTTAATTTCTATATTTTGATCAAGTTTTTGGGAAGATGCTTAAGTAAGTCTATTTACAAGGAAAAAAAATTTAATTCTTGTTATTTTCTTAAATCAAAATTAATATATTAAAAACTAGAATTAATTTTATTTTTCAAGTAAATCATTTATATCAAATTACATTTATATGCATCATTAAATTAATCAAATCTAATTATTTTTTTTTTAAATTTTATAAAATTAATTAGAGTAACTGTTAATATTATTTAAATTGAAACATTTAAAATAATTCAAAGTGAAACTCAATTTAAATTAAATTTTAAATTGTTAAATTAACAAATTGACAATAATATTAAGTAGGGTTTAATAACTGTACTATTTAATGTTATTTCTTTTTAAAAAATATATTCTTATGTTTTTTTTTAAGAAAAACGAAAAAATTATTTTTTTCATTTTTTTCATTTTATAAAGCCTACACATGCTATCTTCTTAGTTTTTACATGAGAGTTTAAAAAATATGATAAAAATTATTTTTAAAATTTAAAAATATATTAAAATAATATTTATTAAATTTAATTTTTATATTAATAAATCAAAACATTAAAAAAATTAATTTAAAAAAAATTCAAATTTTAATTAAAAAAACAGATTTAAGCTGCAATCAGGTTTCGGAAATGGCAAAGCCAATGCGAAGCAGGTCCTTCATCGCGGTCAGGCTCCGGTTCCAGGTCCTCCACCATTTTTTTATGGTGGGGAAGGACTATGATTAGTTATTAAGTGTTTTTCTTTTCTTTTCTTTTCTTTTGATTAATTATGAACTTGTAATTCTGTAGTTTAATTGCTAAAGAAAGCATTTGAAGGATGTTAAAGCACAATTGATCATCGATAAAGCATATACCATTAAGCCTGAGCATAATAGATTAATTAAAGGGGTTGTTAGTGATGTAAATATTGAAATAGAGATAATGAACTGAATTCTTTCTTTTTACTTAACACTTTAACCATTGTCTATTACATTGTTTATATAGACTAGTATGGAAACAGAATAAACAAAATAAACAACGGTTAATTAACAGAATAACAGACTTCTATAACAGCTTTAACTAACTCTAACAACTTTAACAAACTCTAACTTCTTCACTGTTGCTTGCTGAAGAAGTTAACTAAAGATTGCAGGATTGCTTGTGACTGTTACTTGCTGGTGATTTGCACTGCTGTATTCATTGTTGAAGCTGCTGATGTGGAGAAGACAGAGAGGACAGAACTGCACTGCTGGCTTCATTGTGGACGTGAAGAAGATTGAGTTGTATACAATTCAATACTCCCCCTCAAGATGAGACGTATAAAAGGATCAAGGAGAATAAATGTTATGAAGACTCATCTTGGACAACAAAGGATAAAAGTGAGTGAAGCCAAGAGCCTTAGTAAATATATCCTCGAGCTAGTGTTTGGAGGAAACATGAAAAGTGCGCAGAATGCCTAACTGAATCTTCTCGCGAACCACATGACAATCAATGTCAATATGTTTTGTACGCTCATGATAGACGGGGTTAGCTGCAATGTGAAGAGCAGCTTTACTGTCACAATAAAGAAGAGTAGTTTGAGGTGGAACTTGTAGGTCTTGAAGAAGATTGCGAAGCCACACAACCTCACAACAAGTGGATGCCATTGCTCTGTACTTAGCCTCAGCAGAAGACCTGGATACAGTGGTTTGTTTCTTGGATTTCCAAGAAATCAAAGAATTGTCAAGGAAGACACAGTATCCTGTTACTGATCTTCTGGAATCAACACAACCTGCCCTTGGAAGACACAGTATCCTGTTACTGATCTTCTGGAATCAACACAACCTGCCCAGTCAGAATCACAGAATGCCTTCATTTGTAAACTAGAAATAACTGGAAAGAACAACCCTTGAGCTGGAGATGCTTTAATGTAGCGCATGACTCTAGTTGCTGCAGTTAAATGAGGGACTCTAGGCTTGTCCATAAATTGACTTAAGACTTGCACTGCAAATGAAATGTCAGGTCTGCTGATAGTGAGATAAAGTAACCGCCCAACAAGCCGTCTGTAGGCAGTAGGATCATCTAAGATTTGTCCAGAATCTTTAGAGAATTTCATATTAGGTTCCATTGGAAATTGTACTGGTTTTGAAGCCAACATACCAGTATCTTCAAGAACTTCCAAGGCATATTTTCTTTGGCTGACAGAGATGCCAAGCTCACTGCGAGCTATTTCCAAACCAAGGAAATATTTCAACTGACCAAGGTCTTTTAGCTTAAATCTATCATTAAGCAGTTGGATAAATTTTGAAACCTCGGCTGAATTATCGCTGGCAACAATTATATCATCAACATAAACCAATAATGCGATGAATGAACCCCCCAAAGTTCTTGTAAATAAGGTGTAATCAGCTTTGGACTGTATGAATCCAAACTCGAGCAGGGCAGAAGAAAATTTAGCAAATCATTGCCTAGAAGCTTGCTTTAAGCCATAGATTGACTTGTGTAATTTGCATACTTTGGACTCCCCCTGTTTGGCAAAGCCAGGAGGTAAAGACATGTAGACTTCTTCATCTAATTGGCCATGAAGAAAAGCATTATTCACATCCAACTGATGAAGATCCCACTTCTTTACTACGACAACTGTTAAAAGGGTTCTGACAGTGGTGAGCTTAGCCACAGGAGAAAAAGTCTCGTAGTAATCCAATCCTTCGCACTGATTATAGCCCTTGGCAACTAACCTGGCTTTATACCTCTCCAAAGTCCCATCAGATTTTAACTTGACTTTGTAAACCCATTTGCACCCAATAACATGCTTGGAAGCAGGGAGATCAACTACAGTCCATGTATCATT
>Ga0307515_10013198_pt1 | contig 15455 bp, 10 predicted proteins | sample 17_EM_MG_FD_194513 | JGI IMG/M metagenome (GOLD analysis project Ga0307515, IMG submission 194513) | Populus trichocarpa ectomycorrhiza microbial communities from riparian zone in the Pacific Northwest, United States - 17_EM | ecosystem: Host-associated > Plants > Roots > Unclassified | place... | reverse complement strand
CCCCACTTCCAGCTGCTACGCACCCACCTCCTCCGCCACTCTCTGAAATCTACCCAGCTGTAAAGATGAAGACAACACGGCCGTATGCCTTTTTCAGAGACAACGACAACACTATTGAAGATGACAGCACTATATGGTCCCCTTCCTACCTGGTTCCCATTATTATGTATATGTTTTCATAAACGGATCCTAAACCCTCAACAACCAAACTTTAAACCCTAAACATTAAATGCTAATTAACCCCAAATTCAAATCCAAAATCTTAAATCCTACTTGAAATATGATAAATGATCCTAACTCTCTAGCATCACAGTTTCATACTCCTGGAATGTAAAATGGTCACCACATTATGAGAGAGGAAAGAGAGAGAATAAAAAAAATATATATTGGAGATATAATAACATAAAAAGAATCACCAACAGAAATCAAGGTAGATCACACTTCTGGCCACCGCCACCTTTTTCACAAGCTGGCTCTTGAGCTCTTTTAAGTTTTGGTAAAAATTCTAAAGTTTTTATATTTTTAAAAAATAAAATATTATTTTAATAATTTTTCAAATAAAAATTATTCTAAAAAACAATCATTAATACACATTGTATTTCAAAAGCACTTTTTAAAAAAATATAATTTTTTTTGTTTTAAATTAATATTTTTTAATGTTTTCAGATTATTTTAATACGTTTTGGAATGAAAAACACTTTAAAAAACAACCGCTACCAATCCAGACACCCTAGATGCAATGTTATAATCTAAGCAGAGGGAATGACACATGTTAAAGAATAAGTTCAACCCAATAACTTAAGCTATTAGGTGAATTCCTAAGATATGATTTATATTGTTCTCTAACACATCCCCTTAAGTGAAAGCTTTGAAGATCACAAGGTGTGACATTTGATTGGTATTTTGATATTTTATTTCAAAATGCTGTAGTATATTAACCATTCTCGGAGACAAACACTGTATGAAAAAGTCTAGACATGAGTGTTTTACACCTAAAAAATTATTTTCAAGCATTTTCTTTGTTTTTTCTATCTATTTGAATATGTCACCTCTAGCTTCGTCTATTTATATTTCTCATCTTCTATTTTTTTGGTATACTTTTTTGTTCGTTCTGTTAGTTTTTTTTTTTATGGCATAGAAATGAGAATATATGAAAGGCAATAAAAGATAGCTAAAAAGGACCAAATTGATGTTTTTTTTACATTAAAAACACTTTAAATTAACACTTTCAAATATATATAAAAGAAATTCGAATAAGAAAAAGAAACAAAGTAGCTTGGTGATTTTTTATGCAAGAGAACTAATTTGTCGGTCTGCAGCGACGCGAGACAACTCCAAAGTGTAATTTAAAAGATCTCAATGAAATGATTTCAATTACAATTTAAAAAATCATTATATAAAGTTGTTATTAAACTTAAATTAACTTCGAACAAAACTTTTAATCAACCTTGTTTAGTAATCTTTCAAGATGTAGTAGTTAGAATTATCTAATTTATATTTTTTTAAACGGTACTGGGTATAAAAAACAGAGCTCTAGTGTGTTCATGAAGACCCATTATTTCTTGTTTTATTTTTTTCTTCCTCCCTTTTCTCTCTCCTACCATGTCACTTTATGTCTTCTTTTTTTCTTGACCATTTAAATCTTTTGACTATTGAATTTTTATAAAATTTTGAGTTGGTTTTTGTTCAAATTAATTAACCTGCAAAAAACATGTGTTTTCAATAATGACGTACTTGTCTTTATCAAACAAATATAATTTACTTGAATTTATGTTGGTGATTTTTTAGTAATTATTATAATTATTTCATTTGGATTTTTTTTATATATTATATTAATGATATTGTAATCTTGATATATTTTCAATATGTTTTTTTGTTACTTATACGAACTGTGATATTTCATAATGATTTTAAAAAATATATTGTTTTGGCATGATTTAAAAAAAAAACGGTGCTAATAAAAAAAAAAAGTCAATATCACCTTCTGCCATGCATTAATAATTAAAATCTACAAGAACACAAGCCTATATGCAATTATTGGAGACAACAACAAGGCTATAGGGTCCCTTTCTAAGGCCCATTAATCTTGGGGTCAGCGAGAATGACTGTCTTGATATATATATATAAAGCTATTACTTAAAACAACAAGGAATTTTTATTTTTTATAAGTAAAGAAAATAGAATCCCTATCTAATATTTTAATAATTAAATTCTCTAACTAGTCTTATAGTTTTTTAAAAAATTATTTTTGATATTGATATATTAAAACAATCTGAAAATATATATAAAAAATTTGAGATAAATAAAAAAAATTTAATTTTTTTAAAATATTTTTAAAATGTAAAAACAAATGGGTTTTAGAATCTCTACAAAAGCTTAAAAAAACCCAAGAGCATGACCACTTGCCGAAAAAAATGACGTGCCTCACTTACCTTTGTCAAAAAATATGATCTACTTGTGTTTTTGTTGGTAATCTTTTTTTATATTATTGTAATTATCTCATTTAGATTTTTTTTATAGTACTAGTGATATTATAATTGAAGTTTCCGTATATTTTTAATTTCTTTTTTTTTTAATGTACTGTTTTTTTTAATTACTATTTTAAATAGCAACAATAAATATCACGTTTTCAATCGTGACAACCTATATGAATTGTGATATTTCATAATTTTTCGAAAACTATATTATTTTGGAATGATTAAAAAAAAACATGCTAAAAAAAAAAAACCCAATTCCACCTCTTGCCATGCATTAATAATTAAAATTTATCTACCCACTTGCTGTGAGAATGAAGACCACAAGCCTATATGCAATTATTGGAGACAACGACAAGGCTATAGGGTCCCCTTTCTAAGGCCCATCAATCCTGGGGTCAGCGAGAATGATTGTCTTGTCGTTTTGATATCATGTAAAACAAAAACAAAACAAAAAACACTTAATTCCTTAAAAGTCAATTAGAATATAGTTGAGCACTCCTTCCATTTGATCTGCACCTTGTCAAGAGTTGGATAATTTTTAAAAAAATTATATGATGAAATTTTATACATTTTTTTAATTAAAAAAATTCAATAATATATTTAAAACTTATATGCATGTATTTAATTAATAAATCAAGAATTATTTGTGTAATTTATAATGTTTGATTCCTAACTAATCGAAGTTAATCAGTCAAACTTGTAATTTGATTTTAATTACTTTTTATAATTTTTTATTTAATTATGTAATAAAAAATAGACACTCACAAAATTAAAAACTAACTAAATATTGATTCGTCTGTATATAATTACAATAAACTTATAAATATTGTTGTTACCCATTTTTGGGTTCCCAAACAAAAATGAAAAAATACAAAAAATATATATTCAGAAGAAATCCAAAAAATAATATGAGCGAGAAAAGGATGCTGGAATGCTGAAAAATGACCAAAAATTGGTTGAGGAGGTTCAAAAATGCAAAAGGTTGAAATTTGACAGTTTATTGTTAACTGATGAGAGTCTTGTTGACAAAGAAAATTCAATTTTGAAAAAAATATATTCAAAATCAGATGTTTATGGACTCAATTAAATTTTATTTAAGATTTAATTGAATTTATGGAGGGTTTGATTGCAAGAAAAATTGATTTTTAAGTCAATTTAGGCTTTTATTGGAAGAAATTAAAGTTATGGGGTCCAATTATAATTTTGAAGAGTTGATTTGGCCAAACCAAGGGTTTAATTGAATAATTATTGAAGTTTGATGGCCAATTAGGGACTTAACTGACACAGCCTAAAACCAAGGACCAAACCAGAAAAGACACCAAAATTAAGGGATCCGATTAGAAATTTTTGTCAGGGGTTTGATTATAAAATTGCAAAAACTTCAATGACCAAACCAGAAGAACCTAAGCAGCGCCGTTTCCACTGAAGCGCATTTCACTGTCTTCAACAGCTGTGAATCTTGATAATAAAGGAAGAAGACGTTAGTAGCGATAATAGAGCCATTTTCAAATCAAGAGGGGCGCGTATCGCGGCTGACATCCCTCGCCACCGTGATGCACGCCGGCTTACCAAAAACGCATGCGTCCTCTCGCTATAAAAGCCAGAGGAGGAGCCGAATAAAAGAGGAGAAGAGAAGGGGGGGAGGAAGAGAGGCTACAGTGAGGAGAAAAACAGAAGGGAGACAGTTTAGGAGAACGTGAGAAAATTGAGAGATCGGAGAAATAGTGAAAAAGCAAAAGGGAGAGAAGAGGAAGCAAACCGAACGGTGAATATTTGTTTCATTTGATGGTGAATATTTGTTTCAAGTCTCACAATTCTTTTTGAATTTACTTCTTTACATTGGATGAGAGAAACATGTGTATCCAAGTTGTTATTATTATCATTGTATGGCAAGTTTACCTACAAACCATAGAATTGAACCAAACTAAGTTTTTTTATTTATTTATTTTAATTGTACATGTAGTCAATTTGGTCAAACTAGGATGATTTAACGAGTCAATTTATAATCCAGGTTTGATCAACTTTGCTTTGTTTTGTTTTTTGTTCAAAACAAAGTTATTTAATTTTTTTTTAATTTTTTTTCAAAACAAGACATCTTAGATAAAGATTTTTTTTAAAAAAAGCAATAGACTCAGGTTAATCAACTAACTCGTAAGTTGATTCGGTCAAATTATAACCTGGGTGATAAGTGGGGTTGTGATGGTTCCAAAACTATGGTTTTTTTCTGAAACTTATATATACATACACACTAAGTAAGCCAGTTAATATGTTATTAGGGACCTAAGCATGAACTTTCTTTTTCAAAAAATAAAAACTAAGGCCGCCTACATATTTAGACTCAATCTGTGTGGATCAGTGCCTATATTCCTAATATAACATGAAAGATTATAAGGGTTAATTTGCACGTGTTAGTGTATGTTACTTTTGTTATCTATTTTGGGGCCTCACATAAACAAAAAAAAAAGAAAAAAAAAGAGCAAATACAAAAAAATCAAAAAATATTAGAAGAAAATAAAATAAATATATCAGTGAGAAGAGTATACCAGAATACCCAGAAATTTTTGAAGATTGGTCAAGGAAGATCAAATATACAAGATTAAAAAAATTGATAGTGTATTTTCAATTGATAAAGACTTTATTAGCAAAGAAAATTCAATTTGAGGAGGAAAAATCAAAATTGGATGTTAAGGACTCAATTAGAATTTTTCAAGGTTTATTTGAATTTATTAAAGGTTTAATTGCAAGAAAAAATAATTTTTAAAGTCAATTTAGGCTTTAATTGGAAGAAATTAAAAAACTTTTAAAAAAATTGATAGTTTATTTGAAGATTGACTTTTTTTAAAAAAAAAAATTTAGCTTTTTGAGTTGGCAATTTCAAACGAATGAATGTGGAGCTGCATATCTTCAAATTGAGCTAGTTTAGATTTAAATGAAAAGTGTGCATCCCTTCTACCAACTTCAAGTGGTCTCAGGCGACAATGATGTCAGAATTTCTCTGAGGAGGCCTCGAAAATAGGTAACTCAATCAACTCTAACAGTGCAAGTTTCTTGCAAAAACCAACTTTATTTTCATGTTTTCATACACAACGCCTTCTCAATAGATTCTTATCAAGAGTTTACAATCTTTCTTTCAAGATCAAAAGGTCACAAATGAATTTAAAACCTCCAAAAACTCTAGCAAAACCCTATAAAATTGAAATATCAATAAGAAAAGGAGAAGGCAAAGAGAGGAGAGAAGAAAAACAAAAGAAAAAAAATAAGAAAAAGAAGAAAAATATCAATAAGAAACACAAATGTAGAGGCTTAAGAGCCTAAATAAATTTTTTTTTAGCTTTGCAAGTTTATGAGAGGTAAAAATTTCCAAAAGCAAACAAAGAAATAATAGTTATTCTAGACATACTTTTCTGATCTAAAAGTAGGTTCTTTATGGCCTGCTTTTGATTTTTTTTTTATTTTTGTTTTATATTTATGTTTATAAACATAAAAAAAGGTTTGAATGCTCAACAAGTAAGGTTGTATTCACCTCTTTGTTGTTGTGTTTTTATTTAATGATATTTATTTTGAATTTTTCATATATATTTTTTATACATTAAAGTTGTTTTTTTTAAGTTTGTTTTTGATATATAATGTTATTTTAGTTTTTATTTAACTTAAGTTGTGCATGTTAAAGTAAGGGTGTTTTACCTTGAGTTTGCTAGGTCTGTTTATGCACAAAATGGGTTCAGAAAACCAATTTTGAATCCATGTTATGTGAATATCTAGTCTTTTTTAAGTTTATGTTTTTTTAGATTTGGTATCTTTTGCTTGATTTTGATGTTTTTTATTAGTTTTTTTTTATTCAAACATATTTGTGTATGATATTGTGACTTGCTGGGATAAAAGAGACATGTTTTAGAAGCCAAAAATGTCCATTTCTGGGTTTGACGGTGGCTGCCATTTCTGGGCATAGCTGGATTTTTTTTCCTGGATTTAGGTAATGTTTTTCATGTTCTTGGAAAAAACATTATCTTAGCCCCTAAATTTAAACCAATTTTAGTTCAATTGTTTGCACATACACCTTCCTTATGCATGATAAACCAATAATCTAGTGTTTATTCGTATTAGTAACGTGTTTAAATGGTTTTTAATCCTATGATTTTCGTTTTGAACTAAAACCCATTTTAGTCAAATCGTGATGATTCATTGATAATCGAAGTGTATGGATACTAGATTATTGATCTTTGCATGATTTTCAACATATATGTGCCTTCGGTTCACCCATATCTAGTCTGGTTTGAGAGCCACGTTGTTGGGTTCACTTTGAATGTTCTTCATTTCTTCTTTGTGTTCTTCCCAAGAATATTGTCTTAGCTACATGATTTTGACTTGTTTTGTTTCATTTATTTGCCCAGAACCCTTTCTTATACATGATTAACCAATAATTTAATGTTTATTTGTATCAAAACATAATTTCAATGGCTTTTAATCCTAGAGTTTCGGTTTAGAACCGAAACTCATTTTGATAAAATCATGATATTTTAGTAATAATCGAAGTGATTGGATGCTAAATTATTGATCCTTACATGATTTCAAACATGTATATGCCTTCGTTGTGACCAAATCTGGTCTGATTTGGAACCCACATTCATGGGTTCGGATTCAAGTGTTCTTTGTTTTTTTGGTGTTTGATCTGTTTTGTTCAATAATTTTTTTACTTTTTTTTTTATGTTTAATCTTTTTTTGACTTTTGTTTTATTTTTGGGTTGTTTTCGGGTTAAACTAAGATTTTTTATTTTCAGGTCAACCCAATCAGGTTGGGTTAAAAAAACAATTAGGTCCAAGGGTCTTGTACCCATTTTGTTTTGCCATTTTTGTTAAGGTATTTTTTTTTTCCGATTTAAGTGTGTTTTTGACAAACACCCTTTTAGCTTATTTTGAGTTGTTTTATTACTAGAAAAATAGTTTTTTTTTTTGCCAAACAAAGCCTAAAATAATAATAATAATTTTTTTTCTTGTATATGGCAAAAAAATTCTAAAATTATTTTAGCATCTTTTTCAAAGAAAATTTAAAATATTTTTCCATGTTTAAAAAAAATATTACATGGATTTTACAATAAGTTTGTAAAATTCCAAAAGATTTTGGCTTACATTTCAAAAATACCAAACCAATTTATTTTTGTTTCTTTTAATATACATGATTATGAACTTAAACATAAAACATATTCTCGATATTAAATAAAAAAATAGTTTATTTTATTTTTTATATTGGTATTAGATCAGTTAGATTTTTAACATGACAAGATAAAAACTTCCTTACTAAGAAAGGCTTTTCTTAAATCCTAAATAGACCAACGGTTAAAAAACATAAAATTTTTGTAGTTTATATTAGACAAATAAATAATACAGCTTACCTCATGCAGTTTATATAAGACACATTCCCTTTATGCAATTAATCCGCTTACCCAAACTCTAAAATCAGTTAGGGTTCATGGCGACCAATAACCATTCTCACTCTCTCTTTTCTACTAATAAAGGACAAGAATTCCTTGTCCTCTCCACCCACGTCATTCCAGACGATCTTGATCTAGGAGGATGATCGTCGTAACGTCACATATGTTCATAATTTCTTCATTCTTAACACTTTCAACACGCATATTTAAAGAGTTTATATCTCTAAAATATCATTGTACTTTCTCTCTCTATAATATTATTGACTTAATTATTAAAGAGTCCCCACATGCATCAAATGAGACATGTTAGTAATAACTAGCTTCAATGACCCCATTTTTCCATAAGGCCGAACTATTTTTTTGTCTAAAAAATGATGTTTAGGTTTGGAAACGGGATTAAAAAAAAAGACATAGAAAACCAGTAATGATAAATTTGTAAGCACACTAATTAGGGCTGAGCCAGTTCAAGATATCTCGCCAAACCCGCAACGTAGATCATGTTATTGGAATAACCCAATAAAAAAAACAATTACAAAGCCCTTAAAAAAACTAATTTTAACTATTCAAAGTCATGACCCGAGTCGTTAGATCTAAAGTACTCAATCTGGAAAAATCATGAAGTCTGATTCTCAATCAATCATATATTAAAGGATGAAATTGAAAATAATTTCAATCATACAAAAAGGATTTTAAAAAATAGAAATTAAAAGAATTAGTATCAAAATTAAAATATAAAATAAATATTATATTTAATTGAATGGTGAAATTGAAAAAGAAAATCAATTTAGTACAAGGGAATTTTGTTTTAAAGAATGTGGCTCAAAATTGACATAAAAAATAAAAACAATATTGTAATTAAAAGATGAAATTGAAAAGAATTTATAACTTTTACAAAAGGACAAAGAAAAAAAATTAGAAATAAAAAAAAATAAGGACCAAATTAAAAAAAAACATAATACCATCAATTTGAATTGAATGATGAAATTGAAAACCAATAAAACCTTTACAAAAGGGTCAAGGCAAAAAATTAGAAGTCCAAAGAATAAGGACCAAATTGAAAAATATAATATTTGGTAAATTGGGATTTAAGGATGAAATTGAAAATAAATAAAACTTCAACAAAAGGACTAAGACCACAAATGAGAAATCAATAGAATAGGGACTAAAATTGAAATACCAATAACCAAGAGGGTCAAACTGTAAATTTTTTTGGTGGGAAGAGAGAAAAGAAGGAAAAAAAGAGGCACATTGACGATAAACTAGACCCCTATCAGAGACATGTGCCACACCAATAAGAAAATGACACAATGACGCTTCCAACGACAAAGGTGGAAGGGCATTTTTGTATGTTAGGAGGTGCCGTGTGTGCCGTCCAAAAAGCACGGGCACCTCACACTAACTCTCTAGTGTGCCACACTTTTTTTTTTCTTCGCTAAATATAAAAGTGTCTCTGAGGTGACTTTCTAATTATAAAAAAAATCATTATAAAAACTGAAAACACCCCTTGATCTCAGGCTTAAATTTTTTTATTTGAAGGATATTTTTGTTATTTTATTGTGCATTATAATTATTTTTTATTTTTTATATTTATTTAAATATCAAATTACCTCTTTGCTTAAATTGTAATAACAAAAAAATCATTGTAAAACTACAAAATACCCCTTGACACCCTATTTAGTTTTTTTTTGCTCCCTAGGGTATTGTAGTAGTTTTATTATGGAATTAATATAAAAAAAATATTTATTTATCCCTAGTTAATTTAAAAATAACAAATAAACCATATAAAAAAAACTTCAATACCCTAGAAATGAAAATACAAAAATATCATTATACTATTCTAGTAGTAAACGATACTAATGAATTTGTTGCTACAATGATTTTTCAAGGCGAATTAGATTTTTTTAATTTAGGATCCATGCCAATAACATAAATAGCAGTATCCTACTGCTCTTACAAAAAAAAAAACATTGTTATCAAAATGGTAAATAAAATGAAAGAAATTGAAATTGATCCAACCCGGCCCAAGTAACCCAGATAAAAACAACCTAAAATCCGATCAATATTCAATTAGATCCAAATTTCCAATCATAATTATTAAATTATGTTCTGCTTAGTAAGTTAGACATGGCAAATCTTGAATCTAAAACTTGATCCACACCAAGTTTTTAGTGGAATTAAATAAAAATTAAATAAGTTTCCGTGTGATCTAACAATATTTTTAGTAATTTACAATCAAATTCAATTTAAATTTAGTTGGATTAATATCTTATAAAAAAATAAATACTACCATTTTATTAATTAAAAATAACCACCTCATGGAAACTAATTTTAAACCCGGTCCGGTAGTTGACCCGGTTTAAGGTTCGGGTCACAGGTTTTGTCCAGGTAACCGGGTCACTCAGGTCAACTCTAATTTTTTTTTTATAAATCAAAACGACGTTGTTTTGATAAAAAAATAAAAAATAATCAATGTGTTACAACTGAATTTTTCGGGTAAACTGGGTCAACCCCCGTTTGTAACTTCCCCTTTAAACCCGGCCCAGTTCCAGCTCAGGTTAGCCGAGTCCCAGATTGACCTGCCGGGTCGGGTTTCAAAACTATGGCTAAACTCACTACTCAATGTTCCAACAAAGACATAGATAGAGTGTGTATTTAGTTATGCGGTAAATATTCTTTTTTAAAAGTGTTTTTCAATTAAAATATATTTTTAAAATTTTTCATAACAACACATTAAAATTATTAAAAAAATCTAAAAAATAATTAATTAGATCTAGAAAATAATTTGAAAAATAATTAAATATTTTTTTTCATACAAAAAATACATTAAAAAACAGTTTTAACTATAAAAACAAACACTCCATTACAAGTACACGACGAATCAGATCTAGAACAATGTTCCAGCTACTGCCAAGAAACGGCATCAGCATATGAAGTTTGAAAAATTGACCAGGTCATATAGTCAAAGCCCATGGTTTGACTATATTAAAATAATAACCAGCGGCTGCTGTTTGATTTATCTGTCGTATTGCTGGAGACCAATCAAAAAACAGCACAAATAATAAGCAATCATAAATTTCTTTGGTATGTCTAAAATCACTATGGTCCCTCTAATTTTAACATTTAATCAAAACAACCACTATATTTTGTATCTAGTCAAATCAACTCTTCTAATTTCAATGAAAGGCAATTTTAGACACTCCATTGATTATTGCATGATATGTGTCGTTTATTTTTATTGGGCTAAACTATTAATAAAATTTTTGACCATTTTGTTTAAACACAATCTTGTGTCAAATTATTATTTATGTTGATAAATAAAAAACTAATTTTTTTTAGCCACTATCACACAAACTTTAAGTAGAATATAAAAAGTTAAATTTTCTGTTTAAGCATGTTTGAGAGTGTGGTTGCGATTACTTTTTAAAATGTTTTTTACTCGGAAATGTATTAAAATAATGTTTTTTTTATTTTTTAAAAATTATTTTTGATATCAGTGTATCAAAATGATTTAAAAACACTAAAAAAATTAATTTTAAACAAATAAAAAATAAAAAATTTCAAACTTTTTTAAAAACGCTCTTGGTCAATATTAAATATTAATATGATATAGGTAATCTTTTGGTAACTATTTTGGTAACTAGAGAGATGATATACTTATCTATAAAACTAATAAATGCAAAAGAAACCAAAGTTAGATGGTTTAATGGCAAACTTTTCCCATGAATTATTAAAATTATGGTACATTGATACTTTTATTATCAATTTTGTTAATTTTATCGTTAAATTAATATATTTTATACAAATAATTTTCCTCTATTTTAATATATTATTAAGTTAATTGATACTTTGAATTTTTATTCTTAAAATTCAGCCCTTTATTTTATTGGACTATTAGTATTTTCAACCAAATTTTTTTATAGGTACACAAAATAGTTCAATCCACTTTTTAAAAATATATTCAATTTTTTATTTATGAAACTGTTGGTATATATATTTTTTATTTTCTAAACATTAAGATAAAAGGACCAAATTGATTTAATCAAAAGTATAGAATATGATTTGGTAAAGTTCAAAGTATGAGGACTACATGAAATATATCTCATTATTTTTTTAGGCGGGATGTCTATCTGGGTGGGACTTTAACACCCTCCTTTCTCTCTCTGTACCTGGAAACTTCACTTCTTCTTCTTCTGGTAGATTACCTGTAAAGTTTCAATCTTTGAATTTTTTTTTCTTTCTTCTCTAGCTTCATTTGTTGTGTTCTAAATTGGGTTTTTGGATTCCCTGCTTGTGTCAGTGTTAATTGATCACTCGACAGTGGTCATGGGAGGGATTTGTTCAAAGAAATCCAATGGTAACAACAAGAAAGCCAATCCATATGGAAAGACTAATGGGAATGGTGTTGTTTCTTATGAAAACAAGCAACATATTTCAAGTACTCAACAAGTGAAGGAAAGTAAAGAGAAGAAGGAATTGCAAGCGGCAAATTTAAAGCAGGAATCATTTTTGAATTCTAAAAATGATATTGGGGATGAGTTTTATGATGGGATTCCTAGATATCCATCATCATCAATCAAATCAAGATCAATTCGCAGACAAGCAGCTGTTGCCAAGGTGAAGTTTTCAAAGTTGTTTTTTCCTGTTTGGTCAACTGAATTTGCATTTCTTTTTCTTGCAATAGTACTTTAAGTTTGGCTTTTTTAAATACACGTTCTTTTATGTTTTGTTTGTAATTAAGAAACTTTTTGGTTAATTTTTGGATTGACCCAGAAAAGAAATTACTTTAGATGGGAAACTTTACTTGGGTTGCCGTGAAACATAGATAAGAGTAGTTTAAATTGAAGTTAATTGGGTAAAAAATTAGCATTAGCCCTTAATCCCAGTTATTGATTTCTTATTCGCTAAACTAGTTAATTCTTGAATCAAGTCATTTACATGTAATTGTGAGAATTTTAATGAGGTGAAAGGATACATGATAGATGGCTTGTTAGACTAAATAGTAACAGTTTCCTGTATAATATGTTGAGAAAGGAATAATGATGATGGAATGTTATTTCAATCTCATTCCATGGTGTTATGATTGAAAGTTCTTGTGTAATAAACCAGCTCCATAAGCATGATCACATTGCATCGGTAATCCAATCGGAGCTTTTACAAAAGCTTATTAATGTAATAATCGGTGATGTTACCGGTTGAAGTCACTGCTGAACGTGTAAGAATAATCTACTAAAATTCTATAGTGTTATAGCAATTTGATTATATTATTGAAAACATTTAACAAAGTGCAATAATCTGCAGGTTTCGGAGGTTAGTTCACGTTTAAGTAGAGTTGGCAGTGTTGGACTGGGGAAAGCAGTGGAGGTCCTGGACACGCTAGGGAGTAGCATGACAAATTTAAACCCCCAGACTTTCACCTCTAGTGTAGCGACTAAGGGCAATGAACTTGGAATTCTAGCTTTTGAGGTAGCTAACACGGTTGTCAAGGGTTCCAACCTTATGCAATCTCTTTCTGTACGGAGTGTAAGACATTTGAAGGAAGAGGTGCTTCCTTCAGAAGGTGTGCAAAATCTGATATCAAAAGATATGGACGAGCTTTTGAGGATTGTTGCAGCTGACAAGAGGTGAATACCTGATGAATTAGCATCATAATGTATCTATTGGCAGGCCTCTTCCAACTCATCCTTTTTCTAGAATAATATCTTGAAGTTTTCATTTACTTATTTTGCAGAGAAGAGCTGAAAATATTTTCAGGAGAAGTGGTTCGTTTCGGAAATCGATGTAAAGATCCTCAATGGCACAACTTGGACCGTTATTTTGAGAAGTAATACATATAACACGGTACTTGTTTGGCCATTGTATTTACAATATACTTATATAGTATTGAATACTGATTTAAATTGCTTGTTTGATTTCCAGAATTAGCCGAGATCGTAATCCTCGTAGGCAATTGCAGGAGGAGGCAGAATCCATAATGGAACTTTTAATGATTCTGGTTCAGTTTACAGCTGTGAGTACAATATTCTTTTTTACTATAATTCGGTGAATTTAATTGGTGGATGGATTGCCTAATTAGTACTTTAATATGGTTGTCTGGGGAAAAAAAGAAGAAAGATTAATGAAGGAACTTTAGGCTGATATTTCTTTTACATATCTAAAACAAGGTCAATACCCTTGCATAAACAAAGGGTTCTTAGTAAGGTCATATCAGTAACATAATTCTTGCATTTCCTGATGCCAATGACTGTATGCTTGCATTTTCTTATGTTTGCAAATACAGTAATATTCTTGACATTTATGATAAACATACATGGAGTCTATGGCTTTGCATTAATTTTTTTTTATTTTTACCTTCTTGATGCAATGATTTATGCTTCGCATAGCTGGAGCACTGTGATGTATTATGTAAACCTTTTCTGTTGCGTCATCGTGTGCTTTATTTTGACCATACAAAAACGCACCATCTTGGGTTTGCAGGAGCTATACCATGAATTGCAAATTTTGGACAGAATGGAACATGAATGTCAACGTAGGGAGGGTAGTGCAGCAGCTAATCAGAGAGGTTATTTCTCCATTCTCTTCTCTGTGATTTCCTATGTAGTGAACTAAGTGCTGCTCTTGATTAATAAATGCAGCTAGTCATGCTTCATAAAAGAGTGTTGTGTGACTGAGGATTAGACTGTAGTGCTGAACCTATGTAACTGTGATATATGGCATCCTTTTTAGTTACTAACCGGTATGCCACTGTTTCTTTCATAAAGGAAATTTCTTTTGAATTAAAGATTTGTAGACCAGGTCAAATGATGTTATTGATTGAATATATCGCCTTTGTTACCGAAGCTGGCTGAAACAAACTAAAAGACATCAATGTAAATACATTTTGATGAGACGAAGAAAGCTAGTTCTTTGGATAGCTTTTGATAAATGATTGGATATGGTGCTTTCACAATGTTTTTGTCATCATATTATTATCAAAGAAATAAAAAAAGCTACCGCCTTTCTTTATTTGTTAATTTGGGTATTAATTTGGGTATTATTGGAAAATTCAGCTCCTGTAGTGTGTTGTGCTTTTATCATTGTATTATTTTAATTGTTTTGTTATAATTTACATGTGACTTATTCTAATGATTCCCCTGAGGGAATTTGTGGTGTTGCATTAACTAGAAATTGAAAATATTTGTGTTAAACACTTTTAGAATTTTGAAAGTTGAGGTGTGGTGGACCGACAAGATTTAAGTTGAGAATTCCAATAATGTATCAATGTCTAACTAATGCAGGAACTACCCCAAACCAGTGCCCTGGGGAACTTAGTGAGGTACTAATTTAAGTTTGTGTCTTTCTCTGAAATTCAGGAGAAAGCCTTGCGATGTTGAAGGCAGAAATAAAAAGCCAAAAAAAGCGAATACGAAACGTAAAGAAGAAATCACTTTGGTCTAGAAGTTTGGAAGAGGTAGCAATACTGATGTTTTAGTTCTTTTTGCAACTGAAAATTATTGAGATTGTGATTTTTTATTTATTTAGCACAAACAGTTTCGATTATCTATCAAGTTTG
>Ga0307515_10013197_pt1 | contig 15457 bp, 16 predicted proteins | sample 17_EM_MG_FD_194513 | JGI IMG/M metagenome (GOLD analysis project Ga0307515, IMG submission 194513) | Populus trichocarpa ectomycorrhiza microbial communities from riparian zone in the Pacific Northwest, United States - 17_EM | ecosystem: Host-associated > Plants > Roots > Unclassified | place... | reverse complement strand
CGCCTGTGCCTCTACGACCTCGGCGAGCAGCGCCGGGATTTGCGCGCGGTCGGCCGCCTCGTGCGCACGGGCGAGCGCGGCCCGCGCCGGGCCGATGTGCAATGAGCGCAGCGCCAGCTCGGCCGCGCTCAGCTCGGCCACCGCCGCCAATGACGGCGGCAGGCCGCGCGCATCGAGGCGCGTCAGCGCGGCTTCGGCTTCGTCGAGGCGGCCGAGCAGCAGCAGCCGGCGCGCCGCGATCAGCCTTGCTTGCAGCGCGTTGGCGTGATCGGCGCGCGCCTCGAGCGTGGCCGCGGCCGCTGCCAGCGATCGCGGCGAGCCGCCGAGGTCGCGCATGGCCAGCGCCACCTCGGCTTCGGCGACGACGCAGCGCGCACGCGCCATGGCTTCGTGATGGCCGAAGGCGCGCGCGGCGCGGCGCAGCAACTCGCGGGCACGCGCATGCTCGCCGAGCTGGGCCATCGCGATGCCGCGCAGCGCCAGCGCCGGCGGGTCGTCGCGCAGCGCGACCCGCTTGAGGGCGCCGAGCGCGTCACCGGCGGCGAGGGCGCGTGCGGACGCGGCGATCAGGGAGTCCATGGCGACAGACTACCCCGCCACGGCGACGCGCTTACCGCCGCCCGGTCCGCCGCACCATCGCCAATGGTCGCTTGCCCTTGAGCTGGCGCTCGATGCCGTCGTTCAGGCTGCCGCGCAGCGCGATCACGCGCTCGTTGTGGCCATAGACGCCGGGGAAGCGCAGGTCCAGCCAGAGCCACAGCGTGCACGCGCGCAGCGCCTGCTCCATGCGGTCGAGCCGGCTGTGGCTGTCGACATCGTCGAGGAACCACGGCGTGCCGGCCTTGCCGGTCAACGCGTGGCTGCTGCTCCAGTCGAGGAAGGCCTGCAGCTGCGACTCGGTGCGCGTGTCGACCGGCGCCTGCGCATAGATGAAGCGCTCCTTCAGCGTGAGCTTCGCGGCCACGCGGTCGAGTTGGTCGGCGAGCTCGAGCATCTGCTCGAGTTCGGCGACGGCGAAGTGCGCGTCGTCGAGCTTGAGCTGCTCCATGAACACGCCCAGCACCTCGCGCAGCTTCGTCTTGTGCAGGCGCGAGGAGATCGTGTCCACATGCCAGCCGTTCGGCGCCACCGGGGCCTTGAAGTCGTCGGGCGCGCGCGGGTTCTTATGCATCAGCTCATTCAGCATGCGTGCGGCCGCGGGCTCGGCCTCTTTCAGCACACCGGCGAAGCCTTCTTCGTGGATGCCGAAGCGCCCGGCGCGGCCGGCGATCTGGTGCACCTCGGATTCGTTCAGCGGCCGGTCGTCGACGCCGTCGAACTTGGTCATCGTGCTGAACAGCACGCGCCGGATCGGCAGGTTCAGGCCCATGCCGATCGCGTCGGTCGCGACCAGGATGTGCGACTCGCCCTGCGCGAAGCGCTCGGCCTCGCGCCGTCGCACCTCGGGCGGCAGCGCGCCGTAGATCACCGAGACCGGGTGACCGCTGGCGGCGATCTGGTCGCGCAGCATCAGCACGTCGCGGCGGCTGAACGCGACGACGGCGTCGCCGAGCATCAGCGATGCGATCGGCACCGGGTGCGCGAGCAGCTGCACGTGCTGCTTGCGATCGAAGCGCTTGACCGTGCAGCGCTCGCCGCACAGGCCGAGCAGGTTCTCGATCGCCGGCACCGCGTAGGCCGAGCAGATGATGATGACCTCGTTGGCCGGCACTGCGACGATGGCCTGGGTCCAGGCCCAGCCGCGCGACGGGTCGAAGATCATCTGCGCCTCGTCGATCACGGCCACGTCGATGGGCTTGTTGGTGCCGACCATCTCGATCGTGCTGCTGACGACGCGCGCGCCATCGGCCGGCACGTTCTCTTCGCCGGTCAGCAGCGAGGTGGGCACGCCGCGCGCGACGAGCCGGTCGCGCCCTTCGAGTGCGAGCAGGCGCAGCGGCGCAAGGTAGGCGCCGTCGTGCGCCTGCGCGAGGCGCTCGAAGGCCGCGTGCGTCTTGCCGCTGTTCGGCGGCCCGACGTAGAGCGTGACGCTGCGCTGCAGATGGCGCGCCTTCTGGAAGGTGTCGGGGTAGCCCTGGAACGCGAGTTCGCTGTTCAGGCTGTCGAGCGTTTCGAGTTCGGCGACCTGGTGTTCCCAGCGGTCCTGCGCGCGGCTGCAGGCGGCCTTCAGCTCGTTGAACGGCTGCGGCGTCGCGCATTCGGATTGCAGGCGGGGCAGCAGCGATTCGAGGTGGCGCGGCTTGTAGTCGCGGCTGCGCGCGATCAGCGTTTCGAGGTGCGCGCTCAGCTCGGCGGCCTGCGGGTAGGGCGGCGGCGCGCCGAGCGCAGCCAGCAGCGCGGGCTTGTCGCCGTTGCGGTAGAAGGCCCAGACCGCATTCGCATCGACCGGCACGCGGAACAGCACCGGCACGCGCCAGCCCGCCTCGGAGAGCTGCAGCGCGTGGCTGATCAGCCGCGTCCACGCACCGGCGCGGCGCGAGACGCCGAGCGCATCGAGCGCGGCGCTGCGCTCCAGCATCAGCGGCCGCACGCCCGGGCCGGTGCCGACGGCGTCGAGGTGGGCGAGCGCGCTGTCCATCAGCGCCGGCTCGATCCAGCGGCTCGGGCGCGCGCCGGCCACCGGCTTTTGCAGCAGCACCAGGCCGAGCTTGTCGAGGTGCGTCTCGATGCCGCTGCTGCGTTCGTCGAGGTAGTCGCCCGGCTTCACGACCTGCGGCAGCGTGTACGCAGCCTGGCGGATGCGGTTGAACTGCTCCTTGCCGAGGTGCGCGGGCACGCGCGCGGCGTGGCGCGGGTTCGGCGGGGTGAAAGCGTCGGGCGGCGTATTGCGGAGGATGGGCGTGGACATTGCCCGTATTGTCACGGAGACGCCTGTGGCGCCTCTGTGCGCCGATAGCGCCCCGGCGGCGTGCCGTGCGCGCGTGTGAAGGTCTTGCTGAATGCCGCCTCCGAGGCATAGCCGACCAGCGAGGCGACTTCGCCGACGGACTTGCCGCCGTTGCGCAGCCATTCGGCGGCGCGCCACATGCGCCAGCGCGTGATGTACTCGAGCGGCGCCTGCCCGATCTTTTGCTTGAAGCGCAGCGCCAGCGCCGAGCGCGACATGCCGACCTCGCGGGCGAGCGCATCGACCGTCCAGTCGCGCGCCAGGTTCTTGTGGATCGCGCGCAGCGCCGCGCTCATGCGCGCATCGGCGAGCGCGGCCAGCCAGCCGGTGTCGTGCTCGCCGAGCGTGGCCACATGCGTGCGCACGGCCTGCAGAAACAGGATGTCGGCAAGCCGGCTCACGACCAACCCGCTGCCGAGCGCGCCGGCCACCGTCTCCATCGCCAGCAGCTGCAACGCGGCCTCGAGCATCTTGGTGCGCTCCTGTTGCATGCGGATGTGGATCAGCGGCGGCAGCAGTGCGAGCAGCGGCTGCGCGCCTTGCGCGTCGAACTGGAACCAGCCGCTGATGATGGTGGTGCCGGCGCCATCGCCGCCAACGTGGATCGGGCTGCCGATGCGGTCGCGGATCAGGCTGAAGCAGTCGACGGTCGGCGTGCGCAAGTCGTCCAGCAGCTGATAGCGCGCACCGTGTGCGATCAGGAAGCAGTCGCCGGTGGCCAGCGCGAGCGACTCGTCGCTGCCGAGCATGCGCAGCCGGCAGCCGCCGCGCACCACCAACCCGAAGCGCGCGCCGGCGCCCTCGCGAAAGCTGACGCCCCAGGGTGCACGCGCCTCGAGGTGGGCGTAGACCGCCTGCTGCACGCGCATGCTGCTGAAGATGTCTTCGAGCGGGTCCATCATGCTCCAGAGTTTTGGACGATCGAGCATGAAGTATGGACATCGAAGGATTCCGCGTCCACGTGCCTGGCGTGATGATGCTTTCAACGATTTGCGGCCCGTTCACCATGACCTCCGAGGTCATGGCTTTCGGTGCGCTGCATCGCCAGAGTCGAAGAGTCGACCACGTCCACAAGGAGTTCCCGCATGCGCGCCGCCTCGTCCCCATCGCTTCGACAAGAGCCCACCCGCGCGCTGGCCGCGCCGGGCCTCGCGGCTTTGCTCGTGATGCTCAGCGGCACCTTCATGGTGGTGCTCGACTTCTTCATCGTCAACGTGGCGCTGCCGTCGATCCAGCGCGATCTGCATGCCGGCGCGGGGGCGCTGCAGTGGGTCGTGATCGGCTACGGCCTGACCGCGGCCGCCGCGCTGATCACCGGCGGCCGGCTCGGCGACATCCACGGCCGGCGCCGCGTCTTCATGTGCGGCCTGGCGCTGTTCAGCGTGGCCTCGGCGGTCTGCGGCTTCGCGCGCAGCGCCGAGGTGCTGGTGGCCGCGCGCATCGTACAAGGGCTGGCCGGCGCGATGCTGCAACCGCAGGTGATCGCGATGCTGGGCTCGCTCTACAGCGGCGAGCAACGCGCCAAGGCCTTCGCGGCCTACGGCCTGACGCTGGGCCTGGGCGCTGCCGGCGGGCAACTCGTCGGCGGGCTGCTGATCGACCTCGATGTCTGGGGGCTGGGCTGGCGCAACTGCTTTCTGATCAACGTGCCGATCGGCGCGCTCGCCTTGGCGCTGAGCGGGCGGGTGCTGCCGCCGTTGCCGGGTCAGGCCGGCAGCCGCCTCGATCTGCGCGGCGCGGCCTGGCTCGCGCTGGGCTTGATCGGGTTGGTGCTGCCGCTGGTGCAGGGCCGCGACGCGGGCTGGCCGCTGTGGAGCCTCATGTGTCTCGCTGCGTCGCCGCTGCTGCTGGCGCTGTTCTGGCGCCAGCAGCAGACGCTCGCGGCGCGTGGCGGTCAGCCGCTGGTGGCGCCCGCGCTGTTCGCGCAGCCGGGCTTTCTGGTCGGGTTGCTGGTCACGCTGACCTTCTATGCCGGCAATGCCTCGTTCTACTTCGTGCTCGCGCTCTACCTGCAACAAGGGCTGGGGCTCGCGCCGCTGCCGTCTGGGCTGATGTTCAGCGTGCTCGCCGGTGCGTTCTTCGCGACCTCGATGGCCTCGCCCCGGTTCGCGAAGCGCTGGGGCCGTCACGCCATTTCGATCGGCGCGGGGCTGCTCGCGGCGGGACATGCGCTGATGTTCTGCATCGTCGTCGCGCAGCCGGCGGGGTCGGGCATCGGCGCGATTGCGGTGGCGCTGCTGGTGCAGGGCAGTGGCCTGGGCATGGTGATGGCGCCGCTGGTTGCGCGGGTGCTCGCCGGCATGCCAGCGGCCTACGCCGGCGTCGCCTCCGGCGCGCTCGCGACGGTGCAACAGGTCGGCAACGCGCTCGGCGTCGCGCTGATCGGGATCGTCTTCTACGGCACTCATGGTGCGATGGCAGCACAGGGCAGTGCCGCGGGCTTCGGTCGCAGCCTGATCTACCTGTTCGGGCTCGCGATCGGCGTGTTCGTCTTCTACAGGCGCTTCGGCCGACTGGCCGCTTTGAACGAGGACAAACCATGAACGATGCTCAGCAACTCGCCGATCGCTACACCGCGGTCTGGAACGAAACCGACGATGCGCGGCGCCGCACCGCGATCGCCGAACTCTGGCCAGCGACCGGTGTTCACTACGTCAACGCGCGCGTGGCACGCGGCCACGACGAGCTCGAGCTGCGGATCGCCGAGTCGCATCGCAAGAACGTTCGCGAGCGGGGCTTCTTGTTCCGTGCGCGCCGCGATGCCCGAGCGCTGCGCGACGTGGTCACCTTTCATTGGGAGATGATTCGCCCGTCGGATGGCGAGGTGCTGGCGGTCGGCCTGGAGTTTCTGCGCATCGGCGCGGACGGTCTGATCGAAGCGGACTACCAATTCGTCGTCGCGTGACAATCCGGTCACCGTGCATCGCCCGCGCGCATCGAAAGGGAAAAGCTCATGAACTCAGCACGCGCCGTTGGCCGCTTCAACGTCGACTTGTCCCCACTGCAGCCGTCCGACGAGACCGCGGGCGGCTGGTTCGGCCGAATGAGCATCGTCAAGACGTTCAGCGGCGACCTGTCGGGCACGAGCCGCGGCGAGATGTTGACGGCCGGCACGGCGGTCAAGGGCTCGGCCGGCTATGTCGCGATCGAGCGCGTGGCGGGGTCGCTGCACGGGCGCAGCGGCAGCTTCATCCTGCAGCACACCGGAACGATGAACCGCGGCGCGGCGCAGCTGACCATCACGGTCGTGCCCGACTCGGGCACCGAGCAGCTCGCGGGTCTGTCTGGCCAACTGTCGATCAGGATCGCCGACGGCCAGCACCACTACGAGTTCGACTACGCGCTGCCCGACTCGCCGCAGAGTTCGTAAAACTTGACCTCGGTCAAGCATTGCCACGTCGACTCGACGCCTGCGCCGCCGCACTGCTAGAGTGCGGCGCCTGATGTCTTCCACGCCCATCGCGAAGCCGACCGCCAGCGCCGCAACCACGCGGCGCTCGGCCGCCGTGTGGCTGCGCGATCTCGTGCCGGCGCGCATGCCGGTCGACGGCCGCGAACGGCTTCGCGTCGTCGTCGGCGCGGCGCTCGGCGTGTTGTTGACCGGTTTTCTGTACCGCGCCCTCGGCTCGCATGCGGCGGCGCTGCCCTGGCTCGTTGCGCCGATTGGGGCCAGCGCGGTGCTGGTGTTCGGCGTGCCCGGCAGCCCGATGGCGCAGCCCTGGGCCGTGATCGGCGGCAACACGGTGTCGGCGCTGGCGGGCATCGTGTGCGTGCAGGCCTTTGGTGGCGGGCCCTGGGTCGCGGGCGTGGCGGTCGGGCTGGCGATCGCGGCGATGTTCACGCTGCGCTGCCTGCATCCACCGGGCGGTGCCTGTGCGCTGGTGACGGTGCTGGGCGCGATCGGCGACCCGCAGTTCGCGTTCGCGCCGGTGATGCTGAACTCGTTCCTGCTGGTGGCCGCGGGCGTGGCCTACAACAGCGCGACGCGCCGGCGCTATCCGCATGGTCAGCATGCGGCGCCTGCCGCGGCTTCACCCGAGGCGGGCGGACCGCACTTCGACGAAGCCGATCTGGACGCGGTGATCGCGCGCTACAACCAAGTATTGGACATCGGTCGCGACGACTTGCAGGACTTGCTCGGCCAGGCCGAGCTGCAAGCCTATCGGCGCCAGATGGATGCGACCCGTTGCGCCGACATCATGTCGATCGAGGTCGCGACGACCGAGTTCGGCACGCCGCTGCAGGACGCCTGGGCCACGCTGCGAAGCCGCGGGATCAAGGCGCTGCCGGTGGTCGACCGGGCTGCGCGCGTCGTCGGCATCGTGACGCTCGCCGACTTTTTAAAAGGCGCCGAGCTCGATCTGCACGCCGGCTGGACGGAACGCCTGCGCTCGATGATCCGCGCCACCACGACCTCGCACTCGAACAAGCCCGAGGTCGTCGGGCAGATCATGACGCGCCGGGTGCGCGTTGCGAGCGCCGACCGGCCGATCAGCGAGCTGGTGCCGCTGTTTGCCGCGACCGGCCATCACCACATCCCGATCATCGACGCCGAGCGGCGGTTGGTCGGCATCATCACGCAGTCGGACCTCGTCGCGGCGCTATGCCGGCGCTAATCAGGCGTGCTTGCGCGGTGCCGTCTTCTTCGCCGCGCCGGCCTTGACGGCACGCGGTCCGTGGCCGCTCAGGCTCTTGCGCAGCAGCTCGGTCAGGTCGACCACATTGCTGGCCGACGTCGGCTCGGTATCGGCCTCCAGCGGCTGAACCGTCTCGGTCTTGCCGGCGCGGGCGCGCTGCTTCACGAGCGCATGGATCGCGTCGCTGAAGTTGTCGGCGTAGTGCTCGGGCCGCCACCGTTTCGTCATGTCGCCGACGAGCCGCGCCGCCATCTCGAGATCGCTGTCCTTCAGCCCCTCGGCCGACTTGCCCGCCGCCGGCAGGTCGAGCTCGCTCCAGTCGCGGATCTCGCTCTGCCAGCGCAAGGTGTTCAGGATCAGCGCCGGGCCGGCCGGGATCAGCGCGGCCAGGTGCTCCTTGGTGTGCATCACGACTCTCGCGATGCCGATCACGCCTTGTCGAAGCATGGCCTCGCGCAGCAGCGCATAGACCTTCGCGCCCTTGGCCACGGGCTCCAGGTAGTAGGGCCGCTCCAGCATCACGAACGGGATCTCGGTCGCCTGCACGAACGATTCGATCGCGATGGTCTGCGTCGTCTTCGGGAACGCTTTTCTGATCTCGTCGTCGCTCAGCACGACGTAGTCGCCATCATCGAGCTTGACGCCCTTGACGATGTCGGCGCTGGCGATCTCTCTGCCGGTGCGCTTGTTGATGCGCTTGTAGCCGACCGGGTCCATCGAGCGCTTGTCGAGCCAGTCGAAATCGATGCCGCCTTCGCTGGACGCCGGGTACAGCGCCACCGGCACATGCACCAGGCCGAAGCTGATGGCGCCTTTCCAGATCACGTGACTTGCCATGTGGCCTCCGAGCCCGGGTCGAAGCCGAGCGCCTTCATTGCTGCCGACAGACGCTGACGCGTGCTGCTGTAGTCGGCCCACGGCGTGTTGCCGATCGCGATGCGCGATGCGATGTTGTGCTGCGTCCAATGGTCTGCGCCGCCGAGTCCGTCCAACTCGTCCCACGCGATCGGCACGGACACGCCCAGCCCCGGCCGCGCGCGCGCCGACCAGGCGCAGACCGTGGTTGCGCCGAAGCCGTTGCGCAGGTAGTCGATGAAGATCTTGCCGACCCGGTTCTTCGGCCCGCTCTTCGCGACGAAGCGGTCCGGGATCACCTCGGCGACGTGGCGCACGAGGGCCTGGGCAAAGGCCCTCACTGCGTCCCAGCCGAGGTGCGGTGTCAGCGGCACCACCACGTGCATGCCCTTGCCGCCGCTGGTCTTCGCGAAGCTGACCAGGCCGAGTTCATCGAGGAAGCCGTGCAGCAGCTGTGTCGCCTCTTGCATGCGGCGCCATGTCACGCCGCTGCCGGGGTCGAGGTCGAAGACGATGCGATCGGGTTGGGCGATGCGGCGCGCGGTCGCGTTCCAGGTGTGGAACTCGACCACGTTCATCTGCGCGGCCGACAGCAGCCCGCGCTGCGCCGGTATCGTCAGCAGCGGCTCGTGCTCCGGGTCGAGCGAAGGGTCGAGCTGCATGACGCCGGGCAGCTCGGCGGCCTCGGCGTGCTTCTGGAAGAAGAACGCGCCGTCGACGCCGTCCGGTGCACGCAGGAACGCGACCGGCCGGGCGCGCAGGTGCGGCAGCATCAGCGCCGACACGCTGGCGTAGAACGCGACCAGCTCGCCCTTGGTCGTGCCGCTCTGCGCATCGATCACGCGATCGGCATGCGTGACGCGCGTCGCGGGCGGAACGGCGGCCTCAGCGCGTGTCAGCGGTCTCGCGCGGCCGGCCTTGTCAGTCCCAGTAGCCCTTGCGGTCGTAGGCATCGTGCAGACGTTTCTCGTAGTCGCGGTCGATGGGCTGGCCTTCCTCGTATTTCGGGCTGTCTTTGATCTGATCGCGCGTCAGCTTGACCTGCACCGTTCGGTCGGCCCAGTCGATGCTCTCGATCCAGTGCGTGCCGACCAGCACCTTCTTGCCGCCCGGCCACCAGTTGCGCGTGTCGATCACGAGGTAGCGGATCGCCCACGACTCGTCGTCGAAGACGAAGTCCGCGACGTGCCCGATGCTGTCGTCGCTGGCCTGGATGTCGTAGCCGGTCACGTTCGCGCTGCTGCGCAGGTGCACGTCCTCGGGCGGGACGTCCTTGTCGATCCTCTCGCGTTCTTCCTGGGTCTCGAGCGGCGCTTGCAGCGCGGGTGGCACCAGCGGCATTGCGCTCATCGCCCACAGCGCATCGCCGCCCCAGTAGGCCGGGTAGGCGTAGTAGTCGAGGTACTCGCGTTCGTGGCGGCGCGAGATCGGCTGGTGCGTGTCGATGTGCGGGCTGTCTTCCACCTGCTCGTGGGTCAGCGTGACATCGAGGTTCTTCACCAGGCCGATCGGTTGCTGTACGGCGTAGGGCGAGATCAGCACCTCGCGGCCCGACAGCCAGGTGCCGGTGTCGACGACGAGGTAGCGGATGGCCCAGGCCTGGTCGTCGAAATAGACCTCGATGACGTGGCCGATCCGGCCGTCCGTCGCGGTGATCGTGGAGCCGTTCAAGCGGCTGACGCTGTTCATCATGGCGTGCTCCTGGTGCCTCGCAGCAAGCTGCTGAAATGAAACGACCCCCAAGCTCGCATCCGCTCGCGGCCCCCAAGGGGGCGCTCAGTGGCTTCGGGCGGCCGGGCGCTACTGAGATGAACCAAGCTTAAGGAGCGCCAGCGGGCGCGTCGCGCAGAAGACGCCGCGCGCCGGCGTAGGACGGCAGGCGGTGGTCGCTCAGCCGCGGCTGAACAGCAGCACCGCGTTCGTGCCGCCGAAGGCGAACGAATTGCTGATGGCCGCGTCGACGCCGGATGCAGCGCTGTCGTCCGCCGCGCGTACCAGGTTCAGCTGACAGGCCGGATCGACCGCGTCGGCATGCGCGTTCGGCGGCAGTTGGCGCCGGTGCAGCGCCAGCACCGTGATGACGGCCTCGAGCGCGCCGGCAGCGCCGAGCAGGTGGCCGTGCAAGGCCTTGGTCGAGCTGACGCGCAGGCGATCGAGCTCGCTGCCCCAGACCGCGGCAAGCGCGTCGTGCTCGACGACATCGCCGATGCGCGTGGCCGTGCCGTGCGCGTTGCAGTAGCCCACGTCGCGCGGCTGCAGGTCGGCCTGGCGCAATGCGGCGCGCAGCGCGCGGGCCTGGCCGGGCGCATCGGGTTTGGTCAGGTGCGTGGCGTCGCTGCTGATGCCCCAGCCGGACAGCCGCGCGTAGCTGCGCGCGCCGCGCCGCCGTGCACGCTCGGTCGATTCGAGGACCAAGAACGCAGCGCCCTCGCCCAGGCAGAAGCCGCTGCGGTCGCTGGCGAACGGGCGGATCGCGGTCGCGGCCTCGCCCGGCTTGAAGCTGGCCAAGGTCTGCATCGCCTGCCACGCGAGCACGACGCCGGGCACGATCAGCGCTTCGCTGCCGCCGGCGATCGCCAGGTCGACATCGCCGCGCTGGATCGCCTTGGCAGCTTCGGCAATCGCCACCGCCGACGAGGCGCAGGCCACCGAATAGGTCAGCACCGGGCCTTGCACGCGGTGGCGCATCGCCACATGCGAGGCCGGCGCGTTGGGCATGAACGCGGGGATCGTCAGCGGCGGCACGCGCCCGCCGCGGTACGCCGTCTCGAGCGCGGCCGCGCCGCCCATGCCGCAGCCGGCGAAGACGCCGATGCGCTCGGGGTCGATGTCGCTGGGGGCATCCGGGCCCAGGCCCGCATCGCGCATCGCCAGATCGGCGGCGGCCACGGCGAGCTGGCTGACGCGGTCGACGCCGGCGAGCTGCAGCTTGGTGAACCAGCGCGATTCATCGAAGGGCGCGAGCGCCGCCGCGGCCGGCTTGGGCAGCTCGGGGAAGATGGGCTGCACCGTCGATTCGGCGCGCATCAGGGCCGCGAACATGGCCTGCGCATCGTCGCCGTGCGGCGACACGACGCCCAACCCGGTGACCGCGACCTGGTTCACGCCGCCTTCGCTGCGATGAGCTTGTCGACCACGGCCGACAGCTGGGCCAGCGTGTCGATGTTCGAGTCTTCGTCGGACATCGAGATGCCGAAGCGGTCCTCGATGACGAACAGGAATTCGACCAGCGCCAGCGAATCGAAACCTTTCTCGCGCATCGACGCGCCGGGGTCGAGCGCCGAGGCCTCGATGCCGAACTTCTCGTGAACCAGATCCTGCAATTCCTTCAGCGAACTCATGGTGCTTTGGTCCGTTGGCGCGCCGCTCTTGGCTTCGGCGTCCGATCGTTGACGGCGGATGATATCCGGCGCGGCGCCGGGGGCGCCGGCCGCCAGCGCATCGACGGCAGCGCGAAGGCGATGCCGAGCAGCGCGCCGGCCACGACGTCCAGCACCACGTGCTGCTTGACCATCAGCGTCGACGCGGCGATCGCGACGAACCAGACGCGGTTGATCAGGCGCAGATAGCCGGGCGCGCCGGCGCGGCGCAGCACGTCCTCGAGCCGGATCACCGTGAACATCGCGACCGCCACATGCATCGACGGGCACGCGTTGCCCGCCGCATCCACCCCTTGCAATGCCGCAAAACCCGGGAAGCCCGACACGTCGATCGCCAGCGGCGGCACCTGCGTCGGCCAGAAATAGAAGCAGGCCAGGCCGGTCAGGCACAGCGCACCGATCCACAAGCCGTAGACGACGAGTTCGGTGAAGCTGAGCTCCAGGCCGGGCGCGACGCCGACGTACACCCACAGCGTGAAGTAGACGAACAGTGCCTGTGGCTGAAATGGAATGAGTCGATCGAGCGCGGTCAGCGGCATCACGATCACCGGGTAGACCGGGTGCTGCAGCAGGTAGAGGTAGCCGATGAAGAAGAGCCAGGTGAAGGCCGTGGTGCCGACCAGCTTCAGCGCAAACAGCCGGCGCATGCGCAGGCCGATGTCGGCGGTCCAGGTCTGCGGTGGCGAGGGCGTCAAGGGCAGGGCGATCGGGTCGTTGAGGGTGTCCACGCCTCCGATCTTGCCTGAGCGCCGGTGGCGCCGGCGAACTTCAGCGGTTCAGGCCGCTTCGATGTCTTCGTGGATGCAGAGGTAGTTGCCTTCGGGGTCCTTGAACCACGCGGCCTTTTCGGCGCCCAGCACGCAGACGTGGTTCACCGTTTTCAACCCCGGAAAATCGTAGTCCTCGAAGATCACGCCCGCACGCTCGAGCGCGCGGATGCTCGCGGCGATGTCAGGCACCTGGAAGCTGATCGCGGTGTGATCGGCCTTGGTGCCCTCTGGTTTCGGGAACAAGGCCAGCACGCTGCCGGACACGCTGTAGACGAACTTGCCGTCGGGTTTGAAGCCGCCGGGCTGCAGGCCCAGCTTGTTCTCGTAGAAATCGCGGGCGCGCAGCATGTCCTTGACGGGCAGCATCGTGGTGACTCGGGCATGGCTCAGCATGGCAGCTCCTCGGATCGTCGACCATCACTTCTAACGTACGTGACGGCGCACCGTTTCGCCACCGTGGTTGCGATAGGGTGCGATGGCGATTGCGCCTCGCCGACAGCCGAGCCGCTAGACGTCGAGCGTGTACACCTCGGCTGCCGCCCGTTCTGCCTCGCTGTGGCCCGCGAGCGCCCGGTCCCATTCGGGCAGGCGCCCGGTCTTGCCCGGCATCAGCTCCTTCGTCATCATCGCGACTTCGTCGGCGGCCGCATCGAACTCGGCCACCAGCTCCCAGTTGTCGAGAAACAAGCGGGCCACGGCCGACCCGCCCGATTCGATGATGACCAGGTAGCGCGCCGGCCGGTCGTGCGCCTCGTGGGTGTGCACGGCCGGGCGCTCGATGCCGAAGCCTTGGTTCATGGTCGACTCTCCCGCATGCGTCAGACTGTCGGGACCTCGGTCGCACCGGCGGTGCCTTCGATCTTCACCAGCGCCTTGGTCGCGCCCGGCGTCACCGTGTCCGGCACGGCCACCAGCAGCACGTCCTTGTTGTCGCCGAAGGTCACCTGACCCTTGAACAGAATCGTCTTCGTGCCGGCGGTGGTGATCGTTACCTGCCAGGTGCCGCCGGGGATGTCGACCGAGTCGCTGCCCGAGGCCGGCCCCGAGGTCTTGAAGGCGGTCGCTCCGATCACCGGCGTCACGGTGGACGGCGTGATGTCGGCGTTCAAGGCTGTCATGTAGAGGTCGATGTTGGCCGCGTTGAACGACGCGTTCATGATCCGCAGGTGCGTGCTGTTGCTGCCCAGCGGCTTGTTGTACGGGTCGACGATCAGGTAGGTGCTGCTGTCGGTGCTGGACGCCGGCAGCGCGACGATCGTGTAGCGGTTGCCGCGCACCGGGTCGATCGGCACGGTGCCGATGGTCACGCCGCCGGCGGCCGTCTTCACCAGCCAGTCGTTGTTGCCCAGGTCGACATCGAAGTAGTCCGACGCGAACTCGTACGGGACGTTGGTCGCGTCCGACTGCGCGACCGCGGCACGGTACAGGGTCAGGTTCGGCGCGATCGGCGAGGCGTGCACGAAGCGCACGACCGGGTCGGCGACGTCGAGGCGGTCTTGGGTGTCGCTGCCGCCGCAGGCGGCCAAGCCCAGAACCGGGATGCAGGCAAGCAGGAACTTGTGGGCGCGCTTCATGATGATGACGACCGGAGTCGATGCGGTGACGATGCGGCCAATGTAGAAGTGCGGCCCACCGCCGCATGTCGGCGCGGCCGTGCAAAGCGCGTGAGCGGCGCGCCCATGCGCATGTCGGACAACGCCGCGTGCGGTTTCGGATGCTTACCGCGGGCCGCGTCGGCGCATCGAGAATGCAGCACCGCGCCCTCGGCGCTCGACTGGTGTTCGATTCATTTCCATGCGTCTTTTTCCGTTGCTCGCCGCCAGCTCGGCGATCGTGCTGATCGCCGGTTGCCAAAGCGCACCGCCATCGAAGCCAGCGTCGTCGGGCGCGCAAGTGCCGCAGTCGCCGGCTCAGGCCCGGCAGTCGCCGCCGAATGCCGCGACCCGGGTGGCGTCGACGAAGGCGAACCTGGCGATCGAGAAGCTGCGGCTGGCCGAGCTGTTCCGTGGCACGCCGGTGATGTTCGCGCTGCAGCCCGATGGCAGCCTGCGGGTCGAGGTGCCGCTGCAGTTCTCGTTCGACGCCGGCAAGACAGTCGTGAAGCCGCCGCTCGCGGCGGTGCTCGACCGCATCGCGACCGGGCAACTCAACGAGGCCACGCAGGTCGTGGTCAGCGCACCGAACGACCCCGCCACGAAGGACGCCTCGCTGGTCGGCGCGCGCTCCGCGAGCCTGCGCGACTACCTCGTCGCGCGCGGCCTCGTGGCCACGCGCATCGTCGTGTCGGCGTCTGCGGGCACGGGGGTCGTGCGGATCATCGTCACCGACATGCCGGCGCCATGAGCCTGCCGGGCCGCCCCAAGAGCGAATACCGGAGTGCGCAGCACGAAGGTACTCCGGTGAGCAAGTGCGCTGCGGCGGCCGTCGTGCGAGGCCGCTGTCAGCGGGCCCGCGCCAGTTCGATGCGGCCGGCCTGCGCATTCGCGAGCCGGCGCGTCTGCGCGATGCTCGCGTGGATCTCTCGCTCTCTCGCGCTGTCGGGCGGCGCCAGCTGCGCGAGCCGTTCCCAGTGCTGGGTGGTGGCGCCGTAGTCGCCGCGGTCCAAGGCAAGCGTGCCGGCCAGCGACAGGGCCTGCGGGCTCGTCGGGTCGAGCTGCAGCGCGCGCTCGATCAGGCGCTGCGGCTCGTCCGCGTCGGTGCGCTGGCTGGTGACGGCGGCCGAGAAAGCGTATTCGGTCAGCAGCGCGGCGTCGTCGGGCCGCAGCTTCGCGGCATGGCGGAACGCGACGACGGCCAGGCCATGCCGCCCCTGCGCCGCGTACCGCCGGCCCAGCGACTGCCAGCCGGCGGCGTCAACGGGGTGGTCGTCGAGCCGATCGGCGGGCTGCGGGTCCGGCGCGGACGGCCGGTCGAACGACTGCGGCTGCG
>Ga0307515_10013196_pt1 | contig 15457 bp, 12 predicted proteins | sample 17_EM_MG_FD_194513 | JGI IMG/M metagenome (GOLD analysis project Ga0307515, IMG submission 194513) | Populus trichocarpa ectomycorrhiza microbial communities from riparian zone in the Pacific Northwest, United States - 17_EM | ecosystem: Host-associated > Plants > Roots > Unclassified | place... | reverse complement strand
GAGCCAGGAGGACCCGGCCCTACGGGGGACCGCACTTGTACGCTTTCTTCGAAATCGTTCCGACTGCCTTTAGCTGAATTTCGCATGCTGGTTTAGGCACGAAAACCTATACCCTCTTTTTTTTTTTCCTTCGAACAAATGTACAAATTTATATGACAAAGTTGATCCGTAAAGACTCACAATAGAAGAATACGGGATCGCTCCGCTCTTTTCCCTGTCGCGTTATTGGTCGAAGAACGACGGTCCGTGACCCCACGCAGAATGGGGCACCTGCGCCTAAGTGTTGAGCCCTTCGTGGGCCAACGGAGACGGGAATAACCTGCACCTCGAACAAACAGCAACACGCCGAGGGACCGGGGGTCGTGCAGATAAGTCATGAGGACGGCCGCAGCTCAGGGCGGGTTGGTGAACAACTTCAATGAAGGAGGCCGAGGTAAAACTGAGACTAAGTTGTGGTTCACCTCGATGACGAATGACACAAATGGGTGTAGGGATCAATGAATAACGAGAGGACCAGAAAATTACGGACGAAGAGCGAGAGGCCGGTCACTGCTCATGCTTGATCGACTTCTCGATGTTATCCAAGAGACTCAACATCTTCTACAGAAGTGAGGTTGTTCAGCAGGGCTACATCTAGAAATCCAACGGGACCGTACAGGGTTTTTGGGTTGCAGCGTCCCGCGCGTCTTGCTTTACGGAAGTGACTCTCGTCCTTTCCGCTTAAGGTCTATGACATGTTCGGCATTTACAAGTAAGTTAAGGACGCCACTTGTTTCCAGGAAGGTGACGGAACGGCCCGACATGACGGTTACCACTTCTTCCCTCACGACCTGATTTGACTCCCACAACGGTCGCTGCACGATGATGCTAGCGGCCAAGGTTTATCGCTCGAGAGCCAACTTGTACTTTGCGGCTTTGAATTGCGGCTAGATAAGGTATTTAAAGTTTGGAAATAATGGCACGGCAAGACAAAACAGACACACATTTCCTTCCTCTTTGATCCCGTTGATCGCCTGCGAAAGCCAAGACGAGCGGGGGCAAGCCGTTCCATTCATCGACCTCCTCCGAGTTTGCTGGAGATATTTGAAGTCAGAAATGAACGGGATATCCCCCATGTTGTTGAATCAATATTGAATCGGCAGACAAGTGGGTTCCACCCCATTGAGTTGGGCAAATGGCAGCTAGGTGAAAATCGCCGTTTCAAATCCCGACGATTGTGATCGCGCCCCTCCGAGGCCTTCAACAATTCGCTGGTCGGGTATCGGCGTCGGCTGCAGCGATCCAAACGACTGCGACCCTCTTGGAAAGAGATATCTGAAGTCGGAATCGACGCGGGTTGAACATATAAGGAAGGATCGCGCGTATAGAAGGTCGCGAACTCAAAATACAGGCGGATCCCGCGTCTTTCAAGTCGTCCCAACGCGAAAACGCGAACACCTAAACCGAAATATTTTACCCCGTTCAATCCGGTCATGCCTGTCTGCTGTGAATTCGTCCGGGGAAATCCGAAATGAAAGGCACGAGCCTCACGTGATGAACACGAACGCGTGACAACCCGCCACCAGCAAGTTCAACCCCCGGCTACCTCCCTCTGCGTCACCGACTTCCCCCAGTGGCTTAAATATCCCCAACACCGGCCTTCTACACAATGTCGACACTATTGGATCTCTATGAACCACTAGACGTAATCGGCAATGGATCCTTCGGTATAATTCGAAAAGTGAAGCGGAAGTCTGACGGTCTGGTGAGTCCAAACTGGCCACACACACACCCCCCGCCACGAGACTCACCCACGCACATAGATATTTGCCAGGAAGGAGCTTTTTTTTGAGCGCATGTCAGACCGCGACAAGAAGCAAATTGTCGCTGAAGTGTAAGCACACCACCGTGACCTTATGATATATCCTCGTGTTCATCAAAACCGCAATTCATTAGCAATATTTTGAAGGATCTCCAACATGAGCATATTGTACGATACCACGACAGATACGTCGACCGGGATGCCGGCGTTCTCTACATTCTAATGGAGTATTGTGGGGGCGGGGACCTTTCGGGAGCGATCAAGCAGTCACAACGGCTGAGCAAACCTATACCCGAGGAGATCATATGGAACTACTTCATGCAGATCCTGCTTGCCCTCAGCTACTGTCACCATCCTAATGGGCAATCAAGGTCCGGAGGCTCCGGCGCCGGCACAGACACTGAAAGTAAGGACAAGCGTCCCCAGATCCTGCATCGTGACCTCAAACCGGATAACGGTGCGCTCGCACATCCGCCCACATCTGCACCTCTCACTGACCCCGAACAGTGTTTTTGGATGAGAACTGTAAGGTCAAACTTGGCGACTTTGGCCTCTCAAAGGCCCTCTCCCAGGCCAGCTTTGCACAGACATACGTCGGGGTAAGTACGTAAAGCAAAAGTCAGGGGACAGTTCTGATCTCCACCTTTGCAGACACCTTACTATATGTCACCGGAGCTCATGCAGGAGAAGGCGTACGATTCTAAATCCGATATCTGGTCCCTTGGTTGCCTGATATACGAACTATGCGCGCTAAAACCGCCATTCCACGAGGCCAAGACTCACTCGGAGTTGAGTATCCTGGTACGCAATGGCCGGATACCCCCGCTTCCTCGGGGATATAGCCAAGCTCTCGCGAACATCATCAAGGCCATGCTGAGTCAGAACGTACGCCCTCCCAATCCGTCTCCTCGACGACAACACTGAACTTTGTTCACTTAGCCCGCGATGAGACCATCGGCCGCGCAACTCCTGCAGCACGAACGGATCGACCTCGCATTCAAAGTGACGGAAGCTGAGAAGATGTACGCTATTCGTCAACTTTTTCTTGTTCGATCACTGAGCACGATATTAGGATCGTCAGGATCAAGACACACCGGGCGGCGGTTACGGCCCGGGAAGAAGCCGTCCAATCGCGCGAGACTGCTCTTACCGAGAAGGAGACTCAACTTGCTTCTCTGTTGCAACTCAAGGACGCCGAGATTGCTGCGTTACAACAACTTATCACCAGCGCAGATGAACGACACCGCCACGTGGTCGAGGCGCGGATTCGGGATGCCGTATCGCAGAGGGAGGAGGAGTTACGTGCCTTGGTCGTGAGGCATCAACAGGAGGTTTCGGCTGCAATGGCGAAACGTGAGGAGGAATTGATGGACGCTGTTAAGCGAAGGGAGGAGGAACTCCGTGTGGCTTGGGTTCAACGGGAACAGGAAATCCGAGATGAAATGGGCACTGCAGTCGAAGAGCGGATGGAGTGGGTGAGGAAGCAAATGGAGGAGGTCGAGGAGGAAAGGCGGAGATTGGACGCTACCCGAGCCGAGGTTGGGAACAAGATGAAGTCTATCAGCGATGGCGCTGTCGTGGAAAAGACCGGTATGCGCTTTCATTTATCTGGCATCAGAATCGATCCTCTTATCAATACCACTCAAGGTGGAAGGAAAGAGAAGACATATCTCGAAGAGGTTAAGAATGTTCTCGCTCCATTATCACGGTTGGCAGCCCTGTCGCCGGAGGATCCCCCATCGAAACCACCAGTCAGCATGCTCACAAGACCCATGGCCGACTTCAAGACCCCACTTACACGGAAGGTCGGCAAGACGCCGTTCGATAACGGCCTCCCACTGGGCTCCGCCATGAAGGGAGTCGTGCTCACATCGACTGGAGAAACGCTGACCACACCGGCTCCTGCGCAATTCGCGAACTTGTTCGTCGCCACCCCCAAGGTCGGACTCGGCTTTGAAAAGATCTTTGATGAGTCCTACGAGGAGGAAGATACCCAAAGACCCGAGGAGCCGGAACAAGATGACGAAACATCGGAGGCTCCATCTGATACCCCAAACACACTACCAACGCCATCGAAACCAGAACGCAAGACATCCTCATCATCAGTCACAAAGCTCACAAGATCCAAGTCCGTCGCCACACTGAAATCCACTGGCTCCAGTTCTTCATCGACATCAAGAGCCACCTCGGCCCGCACCTCAACAACCCGATCGCGCCGGACGTCACTTATACCCACACCGCCGACAAAAACAGGAATCACAAGAACGACGAGCGCAGGTGCTGCTGGGCACCAACGTTCAAGTTCCGAGCAACCTGCTGCTCCGCCATCGAGAACGTCAGCTTCATCCACAGGGACATTGCCGAGGACAAAATCTTCCCAGATCGCGGTCCTTTCGTCTTCACCAGTGAAATGGGACTTGCAAGATGAAGAGAACCTTCCGAGTCCGTTCTTGAAGAAAGCAGAGCGGGAGCGGCAACGGGCAACTACCTTTTCTCATGCCAGGGAACAGACATTGAGGAAGGTCAAGACCACAACAGGGACGGGGAGTCTTCCAAAGAGGAGGCCGAGCGAACAAAACATTCTGCGAGTGTATGTGGCGGCCAGCGCGATAAAGGGTGGATCGTAGACTTTTTGCTGTTCATATATTATATTTCACCTGTTGTTCAATGCACTTCGTGTTTCCGACAATGGTATTTTGGCCGTTCGGTTCTCGCATGGCCAGTTGGTCCGGGCCTGTTCTCCTCGTGGAGGCCTGGGAAAATGAAAAGGGCAGGTGGACACGTGATTGATCGGTTTCACAAAGGAAGGCGAAAAGGCTCCAATTTGCCTCGAGGCTCCTCATATCTTGGGGTCAGTCGTCCACCGAGAAGATGCACGTCTCTTTCACCCTCCCATCACGTTCTTGATTACGACCCCCCGATGACGGATTATTTCGACTATCAAGGGATGAACTCTGGCCATCTCGAGGCTGGTCCGGGTCCGAATGGCTTCGTTCGACCCCTCAACTTCGCGGATCGAAAATCCGGTACCACCCCGCACACGAGTCGCGCAAGTAACGCGAGTGGCTTAACCTATGCTACCAATGGATCCGCCCCAGTTCCGGACGAGACCCAACGAAGTCCCGCCGAGCCCATCATGGGCATGCCATCCCCCGTGATACCACCCAACGGTCTGCGTTTACCGGGAGAAGAGCAATACGACGACGAAGAAGAAGACGATGAGGATCCGGAGTATATGATGGTGGACGCGGATATGTCGATGGGTTCACAGTTTGAAGGGCAGAATCAACCGCTGCCGGTGGAGCAGGAACCCCCGCCCAAGATACATCACAACAAACCCGTCCCGGTCAAGGTGCAAGGTGGCCGCAAGGGGTTTGTGGGCGGATTTGTATCCGGACTTAGGCGCCTACCGAGAATCTTGCGGAACCAACGAGGTCAGACCGTCCAACGGCAACCTAGTCACGATACCGTTTTGGAGTTACCGGGTTTTGGAGAGGGTTCTCCGAACTACGATCCCTTCAGGGCACAACCTCCCGCCATCCCGCGCCATCCCGTACCTACCCCACACCATGTACCATCCATCCCGGCCAGTCACCAAGTCACTTCTATGCATTATTCGCATTACACGCACGAGGATCCGTCCGAAAGTCCGACTTCACGGGATCCCAGAGACTTTGACGACGAAGAACTAGGTCACGCCCACTCGGAGAGTGACGAAGACAGCGATCACCATTCAACGCACAATCTATCCACCATAGCCCAATCCGCTCATCAATCAGCGCGTTACTCGACCCACCATTCCACCCATCACTCGACCCACAATTCCACACACGATTCGGATCGGGGCTCAAATCCTTCTTCACACCGTTCTGCCACACCTTCACGTCCGCAAACCGCGCTCGATGGAGATACCACCCTCATTCAACAGAACGGCTCACCCGAAGTAGTTGCGGCCCACCCCCATCGAGCACCAGACTATAAGAGTATGGCACCTGGACCATCGCCCTCGTCCTCGAACTCCTCGATTGCGGCGAACACCAATCGGATCCAAAAGTTTGTGACTGATGTCTACAATCTGCCGTGGGTAGCCACGAAAGTTACAGTCGATTTCGTCCCTGAACGTGATGGACGCAGGTACCATGGAATGGACCCGGATATGAAGAGGATCTCCAAGCCCCTGCAGTCGTGGTATCCCCCTCTACACAAGGATCTGGATTTGTTGGCAGAGGCACCTCAGCCTGAGAGTGCCCCTGTGATGGCCCACCGTCGACAGGATGGACACAGACGTGCGCTTACAGAGTCGAGTGTCACTCCAACAAGCGGTGGCGTCACCCAGTCCATCACCCCCAGCACCACCTACTCTAACCCTCGCCGTTACTCAATCAACTCAGAACCTACACCTCGGCACCTGCGACACACCCGTGATTTCAGACACGCACATCGTCATCGCCGCCGCCACCGCGACCATTCACGACCTCACTCCCCTCCTATTTATCCCATTCTTGCGAGCCCACAGCCGTTGTATTTGTACCAAGGGCCCGCAACTCCTCCTATCATGCCTACTCCTCAACCCATGCTCGGGTCCTCTCCCTCGTCTCCTAGGAGTAGAAGGGGTGTTGCGTCTCCCGCGGTGCCGGTTTACATGATCTCTGTACCCCCTCCTGTTTACCAGCCGATGACCAGTTTCCCTTATGCTACCCCACAGGCAACACACACGCAGCCAACTCATTCACAACCAGCCACGAACCCTCCCACGTCAGGTTGAACGCGTTCTTGTATTAGCACTTTATCTTTTCATGGCCATGTATCATTTTGTGGATTTTGTTTTTACGGGGGCTTTTTTTTTTCTTACCGCAGTGTTGCACACTAGACCTAATCTATCGAACTTACTTACGTTAAACCGTTCATTTACATCGTACACCGGGTTTGAGCATGGACACCCTCCAATCCAGATGGTATACGTCATGCGGAGGTGACCAGTAGTGGTATTACCGGATCTCCAGCTCGAACCTCACTACGACGACCTCAAATAACAGGGGACATGGGGGAAGACAACTTCGTCCCTCGAACTCCGCCCTTTAAGAGCGACGGCTTATTTATTCTGCGCTCTGACTGGGGTACAACCTACCCCCATGAACACTCGAACAGGTTTCACCTCCCACATCGTTTGGGGAGTCGGAGATCGATCTGACGTGTTGTACTTTCCGTACCGTGAACTGGCGATCTTCGTTGCAAACTTAGGAGGAGGATGTGTGGTACTTACGAACCGAAGATCTCCACGAATTCGACGGCGACGTGAAAGTGTGCATACGATTCCAGACCGGTGCGATACGGTGTGATGCTTCTGCGCCCTATTTCCGAGGCCGCCCAGGTAATTGAGGTAGATACGCTCAAAATGGCATTTTTGTGCACACGTAGTTGTCGCGTCACTGACATAAAGGGGTCGTGAGGTCAGACTGGTGGGCTGTTCGCGTATGCGGTCCAGGGCTGGGCCTCATGACACTCGTCAAGCGTTGAGAGTCATGATTCGGTGGTGGGGTTGGATGATCGTGGAAGGAACAAAGTGATGGGGGAAATTATTGATCGACCAAGTATCCAGCGGAAGCTCTTATAGCTATACCACGCCAAGCGACACGTCCGAAACCGAAAGCAGCGGACTTGGCTGCATTCGTACCCAAACTCATCCGCAACCGGACCACGATGTATGACGCACGATGCATAACCCCATGACTATTCAATTCCGTTCCATAACCTGCCTATTCCAAGTCTCAGCGCTTCAGCACCCAAACGGCGAACTCACCACCTTGTAACATCTCTCCTGTGGCTGGGTCAAGAACTGACACCGCCAAGAAACTCTTATACATTCCCAGTGATCATCGATCATTGATCATCGCCGCCAGACCACCTGCGAGTCGTATCGCCAAACCCAAGCGTGTCGTCGCAGATCGCAGATGCAAATTTGAAGTCATAAAGAAGTCAAGGACGTCATGTTCACTTTGAGGTGCACTCGTACATGTGTACGAATTGAAGGCACAACTGTGAACCGGAAAGTCGCGTGAAAAAGTAAACAGTCTAGATAGCTCGCTATTCTGAAGATAAATATAAGCGGTCTGAGACGAAATACGAAGCTGACCTCAGTGGACGAAAATATAACAGCGAACGAAAGAGAAATCCAGTTAAACCCTATATTGAATGAGCTAACAATAGATAAAAAAACACGATGTCCGGGTTCCCGCGAACGAACGAGAGTGAGTAACTAAACAAGTGAACGTGAGTCCGACAAGATAAAGGTCCGGATCGGCTTGAAAAATGTCATAACACCACAAACTACATCTCCGACTCATAAAAATAGATATCCAGTGTCTGTCCGTCGTCATCTATTCATAGACATAGCATAGCTTGCCTGCTTGCGTGTCCATCACATCCCAAACCGTAACGTTCCATAATCCGTCACCGGGGATCGGGCTATCGAACTAAGGAGGGGGAATGTAATGTATCAGACACCACGTTCGTTGGAGGTCGGATGAAGTACTCACGTTCAGGAACGGAGGAAGGCCGGTTGGGAAAGTCTGGTAGGTGTTAAAGCTGGGAACAGCTGTGACGGAGCCCCCTCCAAACGAATACTTGCTCCTGGGACTTTTGTTCTGCCAGTCATACCAGACCTTGTCAATCATCTGCATAGCCATGTGGTGAGTTGAAGGGGATACGGTGAAAACGAACAGAAGAAGTAAGACGAACCGCATGATGCATGTAAAACAGGGGATCGTTCGGAGTCCACTTTGGCCCCGGAACACAGTCTGAGGGAGAGCCTTTGGGACAGTAGCCAGTCATGTCCCTACGTAAAGTTCGTCAGTCACAAATGCCAGATGGGGCAAAGACCCTGAAGCTAAAACACACTCACGCAGCGAGGATGAAATGGGCGCCACTATGAACGCCCTAAACAGACGGGTCAGGATGGCAGAAAACCAGAGGTGAAACTGAACTCACACCCAGCGACTCAACGAACGTGTGGAATCCGATGAAATCTCCCTCAAAGCCGTTGACCGATTTGTCCACGTTCTCCTTGGTCATGGTCGTATTGATCATCAAGTCCGCTGGGAGGGGAGGGGCCATCGAATCACCGGCAAAGAGGTTAGGAAACTCGGAGTTGGCGAGCGGGAAGAGCGAGAAGTTTCTCCTAATGTGGTGAGGGACTGGATACGACACGACCAGGTCTTTGAACCCGCCGGTGGAAATTTGGTGATCGTTAGCAGGGTCACCCCAGCCGCCGACGCCGGAAGGTGAATCATCAAACATGTCGGAGTTGTAAAAGTCATGAGCATCTAGATGAAAATCATCAAAACGAGCCCAGCGATGACGTCAGGGTCCCCTGAATGTGCAAGAGCCTACCTAGAGTCCAATCCCAATAGGGGGTCACTCCCTTGTAACCGCACTTTTCCACGAGCGAATTCTCAAAGAATTGGACAAGATATCTGTGCCATGGGAAGAGCATCCCCGTCCAGTGAATCTATTAATTGGATTAGAAATGGTGAAGGAACAGAGAACACCGAACGTACCTTGTTGTTGAGGTCCATATGCAAGTAGGTGAGGTCTAAACCGAACGCGTAAGCATCCACAAGCGACCAACGTTCAGATGCTACACACCATCGTAGAAAGAACTGGATTCGTTGACGGGTGGGATTTTAGATATGTTGACTGGAACAGATGGCACCAACTTGGGATCGTGAGGAAGGCCAGCAAGGCACTAAAAGTCACCGGTCAGCGCCTCGAGCAGTGGGGATAATCATGAGATGAGTACATTCACTGCACGGATCCACTCTTCTCGATCACTAGGTGCAAGCTTTCTCCATTCCTTTCGGACCTTGGGATTTTCGCACTTGTCTTGGGCAGCAACGCCGGCCACGAAGAGGTAGAGAAATAGAAGACGAACGAAGCCGAGGAAAGGACTCATGTGGACGCGGTGATGGGTTGGTGAGGAACGAAAGCCCACCTGCACAGGGCCTTTTTATATTGCATGACAGGCACACTGGAAAGGGGGGCGCCGAAGATCATCGCCATATGATTATTTGGACTTTGGAAGGCAAGGTGGAGAGCATCCAGGATCATCGGGGACAACGGGGAGTCCACTTGTCAGAGAAATCCTGAGTTGGCTGTGAGGTTTGAATCGGCATCAAAGGGATAAAGTGAAACGCTACCACAGTTTGCACAGACTTGCTTTGTTATGAATCGTTGGTTGTACCGTGTTCACTGACGGTCTGGAGTCGTTCCGCAATTGGAACAGTAATATACAATCAGCGGCCGGTGGTCCACCTCCTTCGCCCGCGAGAGAGTATAGGCGAGAAACCCTGGACAATCCCAACAGCCTACACAATCCGGTGGGGCGATGAGAGGCTCGGCGAGGGCTGAAACACCGACCGGTCGGGCACTTACCAACTAGCGCGCTGATCAGCGCTGACATTCCATTTTCGACACTATATCGCTCCATCCCCCTCTGTGATCGTCAGTGTTATTACGTGGTCTGCTTGAGGAGACTACTTACCTTCTTCACAGAGTGTGAACAGTATAAACGGCCACTCAGTGCTTCGCCACATCACGGCCCATGATGCGCGGGATAGAGACGGATTCGGAATGTGACCCTGATCGACGGTTCTGAGGCGCCGCGGTCAAGCGGAAGCACGCCTCGTGACGAGAATGCTGAGGGCTCGACGGGGGAGCTTTCGCCGCCACCCCCTTTCCTCGGAGTGGGTTTGATTCCACACATCCAATTCCAATCCATCTCGCAACCATATTGAAACCTCGTTCAGTCCATCGCTGGGAGTTATAATGCAACTGTCGCTCGTTAGGAGCACTCACGTGTCCACGTATTCCCATAAATCCGCCCGGAATCCGACCGAAAGAACTGATTTATGCGTAAGCTAAAACCATCGCTCCTTCATCGGAAGAAGCACGCTGCAGAAACTGTGGCGACTGGCATTGCTGAATTCCAGTCGCCATAGTTTTTACGGTGACACTTCGTCGCTCATGGTAAACGGCAACCAATGGAAATACCCCACTATAAAAAGAACTGCGCCTTAGACCCGGCCGCCAGAATTGAGTGAAATTACAGTTCAGGCGAGCGCCCGTTTTCAGCATTCCACACTGACTGGATTTCAGGCACAGGGTTTTTTTTATAGCGGGGCTCGTGGCTCCTGTATGGTATCGTGGGCACTGAGGTCTTTTTTCGCTAAAGAAGTGGCGATATTGTGTTAGGCGGGAGCTGCTCTCACGGGGCTAAGTATGGCCCCACCCAACGTTAACGTTTCTTCATCCGAAGTTGATACTGATTCAAGCATCGGGGGCAATTGGGCGTTGAGTGACTTTCCACGACGCTCCAGACTGCCGAATCTCTGCATATCCTGGCTGGAAAGGAGAACTGTCAGGATCCCGACCATTGCGTGGCGTTCAAATCGACGATTCAAAATCAGCGATTTAGAAATTTGCAATGCCAACCGTAAACAGGGTCCTCGGGTCAGACGGGGCGTTGTCCGAATCGCATTTCTCCCCCCGAACCCTACCCTGACCCCCCACGTCGTTGCACGTCTTCGCTCTTTCACCGTAGCATAGACCTTGTTCCCCTGTCGTGGTATCACCCCAAGACGCACTGGTGAGAGCCACGATGCTCACATCTTGCACTGGTCAATCAGGCTGGAATATCAACCGCACCCGGTAAGCCCGAGAGCCTACCACCCTGATTCCTGACTCTGGGGGATCAATGTTGCACCCGAAATCAGTCATGTCTCCACTGCCCCAGTTTCCGTGCCCAAGATTCTCAGGAACTGTAGTACTGGCGTTAGGTCTGGTAAGGTCATTGGGAGGTGCGTACACTGAGAGTGCTAAGTTTTGCTCGGCATCTGAGGGTGCGATGAGCGCTGTTGGTATCATCCTGATGCTCTGCAGATCTGAGACCTTGGGGCCTTTCTCGTGGATGCTCTTCCCATCAATATGAGTTCCGATCAAACAAGTTCTTCCCAAAGGGACTAACGACATTTGCTGCCCCACAATCGAATAATATGTCCCGGGACGGATCTCCGGGACTGGTTTCCAGAGGTTCACGAGGATGAACTTTGATCATTCCGTCGAGGTTAATAACGTTAACCTTCCGTTCTAACATGTCAAGGAAACCTCCTGATGTTCGCGAGTCTTGCTTATCCCTCCTCATCCGTTACTTGGAACGAACGAACGGACGGCGACTCTTATCACTCCATCGGTTGTCGTGACCTGGGCCAGAGGAACCATCAGAATTCAGTAAGGACGGAGTTGATGAGGAGGGAAATCACGGCGTGAAGTGGGACAATATATCTAGGGTGTCCGTTCCACTCGGCGCTCTTAACCGGTGCATTCCTACTCCACCACTTGAGCGTGCCTTCATGAAGCCGAGGATCATGAGTCCTGATGAAGTTCTCCCCACCGCCAAGCCTGATACCGCTGAATGGAACGAGGCCATCACCAAGGTTCGGGATAATTTGTCATTGTTCTCTAGCCTCTGGGGTGGACGCGTCAATGCCTCTTCCTTCATCATCAAGAGTAGGAAGTTGAGGATTCCCAAGCACAATCGGGTCGCTCTGTAAGTTGCTCGGTATTCCATCCAGGATATTCTTGACTCATGGAATCAGGCCTTCCCTTATGACCATGGTGCCTACCCTCATCGCCTCTTCGGTCGGTGCTGGACGGACACAAGGAGCTAGCCTTTCGGACCCTGCTTATAACGACCCACCGCAGTTGTCCGCCGCTTTGTGGGAAGGAAAGATCCAGCTCCACCCATGTGCGGGGACCGAAGACCCTGATTACCAGAGGCGGGGGCAGGCAACACGGGGAGTCGGCAGTTTGAATGCAAGCTCGGTCAACGCATTCATCTTCATCAGCAAGCTAGTAACAATTCTTAGCATGATGATTAGTTATTTGTCGTGTTTGAATACAGAATAAGTTCACGAAAAGTAGAAAGTAGGAATAAGTCAAAAAAGCAATGCGGGAAAAATAAGCATGCGAAAAGTGCAAAAAAGTAAAAAAAGCAATCGCGACGTTTGCTGATGCCCTCAATCTCAACGCAAGATCCTCTTCGCTCGCTCTGATGAGCTGACACGCCACTCGAGGATACACAACGGACGTGACGAGGGTCGAACCAAATCCGAATCAAAGGAATTTGCTATCCAGTCTGTCAACCCTACATCCACTCGATCCGACGACAGACACGCCATCTCTGTTGGTCGAACGAAGAAGAAGGCCAAGAGTTGTATCCATCAGGAAATAACTGAATTGCTACCGCAAACTAATGAGCGCGTGCAAGGGGAAATTAGCACCTTATTCGGATTAGAGTCGATTATATTGCCCCCCTTATAATTTGAACTGATTAGCAGACATGAGCGGCCATTAGAACTAGAGATTCGAATCGCGCAACAAAATTAGACATTACTTGCAATAGATAGTTGAGCGGGGGACCAGATATTAGATGATAATGAAGTAATTCAGCATAGTGTACCAGGACGACAGAAAATTATGAACTAGGGTAGAGAAAATTGCCCGGAAATTAAAGATAGGCTATGAATGAGAGGAACGTGATACGGGCGAGCAGTGAGGAAACGAGGGAGGCCAGTGTGATTAGCAAGTAGGGGAGTGTAGCTAATCGAAGGCACTGGATAACCCTGCCACGTCGAGAGCAAGAGGCCGAATTGTGCGTAGGACCCCAGCTCATCAGGTTGATCGGGCCGAGTCGTCGAATCAACCCCCAACCTCATCGACAACCTCAACGTTCGGCGTGACGGTCTGGTTCATTTGTAAGTTTCTTCGTAAATAGTAAAAACAGACTTACTTCCAATTCGGTGTGTGCAGCTTGGTCTGTGGCTCGACGTGCTACTGCACACACTCCGGGTTCATCGTCCGTTGTCCATTGACTGCAGACGCAGGAGGCTGAGAGGAAGGTCGTTCCCCGGCCTGACGTGGGGATCGTGGGGGAGAAGCCGAGACTGGTCGAGAAGGTGTGGGTTGTTGCAACCTCTGAGCTGCGTGCTGGCTGAGAGCGATGGCGAGTTCTCGCCCACGCATCTCATCCATTCCACGTCGGACACCTTGCATCAACCACTCCGTGCGAGCAAGAATCTCTTCCAGACGAGACTTCTCCTTGCTGAGGTCCATGAAATGCTTCTCGAGTTCAGCGTGCGAAGGGATTGGAGAGGAGGGGGATGATCGGTGGTGAGGAGAGCCATTGCCGTAGTGGCCTGAGGTCTCGTAGTGTAGGGGCGGCAAGACGTAAGCGTTGCTCGGCGGATGGGCACGGTTCGGAGCAGCGCTTCCGCTACGCATATAACTCGAGCTTGGGAGGTCCGACATAGTGGGGAAAAACGCGCGAGATCCGTTGAGAACCATATGGCTCATCTCGGGAGCAGCAAGAGCAGCGATTAACGGAGGCAGATCGAAACCGCCCACATGAGAGGTCGAGTGAAGGGAAGGCGAGTTGGCAGTTTAGCCTCGCCCATATCGGTCAATATGAAAAGCGGTGCGGCTAGAACTCCTTGAGAGGCTTCCAGCACGGCTCTCCGCCAGAAGAATATCACGCTGAGGTCCTTTCCTTCGCCTCTTGCTACCAGCGTCAACGCCATCGTCCTCATCATCCTTATCTTCGGGAGTTGGCTCGCGGGTGGAAACCCTTGTCCTCGCATTCCTTCGCCTGGCAAGAGGGGCGGGAGGGTTTCCGTTGGTACCACACTTGACACGCTTCCTTCTGGGTTCATCGTCATCCTCGTCTTCGTCATCATCAGCACCAACTCCACTGCTCTCTTCGCCGGAAGCACGCTCCTGGATGCGTGAAACAGAGACAAGGGCCTCGGCAGCTGTTTCTTAGGTCAAATGAGTGTTAGAGGTAGGGGAGGTGTTGGCACTGGCGCTAGTGCCGGAAGCAGCCCGGCGTTTGATAACGGTCTTTTCATCGAATTTGGACGATGGGTACCATGCGACTTGTAATAGAGACCTAGAGATAATGTCGACGTGGGCGGAAAGAGCGTGAAGAATACAGGATTAGCTCTTGGAGAGGTCAGAATGGACTTCGTAGGATCTGGTGCTCACCACACGTGTTACAGATGTTATTTCCAACATCATCCCTTCGCCATAAGCTTGGTTGTCACAGATTTGGGCAGTGCGCAGCATGGTGCTGGGGCTGTGGTTGCGGTGGCCTGTGCAGTGGATGTACCGGCAGGCTTCCGAGCACGAGCAGAATATCTGGGAGGCATGCGGGTGAGAAACTGAGATAAATGAGCGTTGGCGAGTGTGGTTGAAACGAGCGGTGGAGAACGGCGGAGAGAATGAGAGGAAAGAACCCAACTTTCACCGCCCATTGAAGTCCCCCTTATATATCACCGACAGCGCCCCGGAGACTTTCGTAACATTTGAAATCCAGAGTTAGAGTCGGTATCACTGGCCCATGGGAATTTGCGAGTGACAGGATGGTGATGATCACGTTCGTGCTGCGAGCTCGAGCCCAACGGGGCCTGACGCCGCCTCCCCTCCCAACTCTCGTAAGCACCCTTATCTCCGAAGCTACAAGTTCTGTGGATGCTAACGTGCTAGGCAGTTCTCTACCCGATGATCTCCCTGGTGATGACGAAGGGGTAGATGGATTCTGGGGTG
>Ga0307515_10013195_pt1 | contig 15457 bp, 6 predicted proteins | sample 17_EM_MG_FD_194513 | JGI IMG/M metagenome (GOLD analysis project Ga0307515, IMG submission 194513) | Populus trichocarpa ectomycorrhiza microbial communities from riparian zone in the Pacific Northwest, United States - 17_EM | ecosystem: Host-associated > Plants > Roots > Unclassified | place... | reverse complement strand
TACCAAAAAAAAAAAAAAAAACATTAAGCTAGGATTTGGGGGTGAGATGGTTGTTTTACCATGATTCAATGTTATTTTCAAATTGTTTGGGGGTAGAATAGTCTTTTCAGTTTTTTTTAAAAAATAAATAACTTAAAAACCTTGGGAACAAAAATTAAATAACTTAAACAAAAAAAGTTTAAATTGTTTTTCTTTTAAGTTTCATCATTTTCGGGTTTTTTTTCCTGTCAAATTTGATATCTGTTTTTTTTATTGTTAGTTTTTTTTACTTTGAAAAGTTTTTTAAATTGATATTGTTTTCATGGTTTCATCTTTAAATATTAAATTGGTTAGAAATTAAGTTTCCTGATTGAACCCAAATTCAAGATTTCACGAGTTCTGAACCAAATATAGAAGGTTCACATCAGGCTTGCTTGGTTTTTTTATTTTCCTTTGCTTAACCTTTTTTTTTTTTTTAATGTTCATCCTCTCGTATTTATTCAATTAGAGTTCAAGTTATGTTATTTTATTTATTTGCTTTTTGTAGAGTTTTTGTTGGTATGAAATAACCCTAGTTATCTAGAGTCTTTTTACTTGTCATTATTTGTTGGGTTTTTTTAGCTAATTATTTAAATTGATATTTTTCTTCTGATTCTATCCTTCAATAGTTAAAATAATTTTTTTAATACAATTTATAAAAATAATATTTTTTTAATTTTATCTTCCAACATTATATCGGTTGGGAATTATTTTTCAAGGTTGAGATTTTTTGATATTAAGCTTCGTGATTCTCTACAATTTTTTTTTTTTCTGTTTGTCTACCTTATCCCCATCTTTTAAACTGGGGGTTGGTCTAAGTTGGCTCTTTTATGACTTGATCCCCAAATCCATGACCGGTACATAGGTAAAGTCCCTCTCTAGGTTCCTTACTTATACAAACCAAAACATACATACAAACTTTTTATTTTAACTCAATCAGAGTTCTATCCAACATTTGATATCATAATTAATTCTATAATATAAATAAATATCTTAATACAATCCTTAATACAATTCAATAAATGAAGAGCACTAACTAGACATAACAAAATAGTATCGATTACAATAAAAAAAAAATGGTTATGAAAGTCCAATAAAAATGACCTACTAACAAAGCTATAAGCCTAAAATAAATAAATAATGAGAGGGTGAGTTCAACAACTTAGTGAGTAAATAACATTTAATATACACTTACGAGGTAATACAATAATGAGGAATATATACAAGCTTGGCTTCATGCTTTTAAAAAAGAGTTTCACAAGCAGGCTATAACAAGAGATATCATGAGGTAAGGCTCGTCAAAAAATCAATATGCAGTGAGCATGATACTCCAAACTGTAATATGATCAGTTACCACAAGGAAATCCTATGGACGCTCAGTAGGTGAAATATGAGGAGTATTTGAATACAAAAGAAAACATATTGAAAACGACTTGAAACATATTAAAAACATAAGAGATTACAACTCTAAGATTAGAGACCAAATTGCAATTATAAAACCAAAACAAATCCACTCGATTGAACCGAAACTAACCAAACCTAAACGAATCAATCATCTTCCATTGTTTGGTCAATCGGTCGACCAAAATTGACCAAGCAGTTGACTAAAACCATCAAGAAAATCGGTCGACTGAAATTGACAAACCAGTCAACCAGAGCCATCAGGCCAACCCGTTGACTATTTTAGACAAACCAGTTGACCGACTGATCGAGATTTAGAATCCCAATTTACAAGTTTCCCCAAAATGACATATATTTAACATTTCAACATATATTTTAAAAACCAAAACAATTAACCCATAACGTTTAAATTAATCCATAAACTAAACTCAAAACACAAACTTCAAATCCTTAATTATCAACAAATTCAAAATCATAGCTAACAACAACAATTATACATATAAAATGCCATATCTTTAACATTTCAACAAATACTTTAAAAACCTATAACAATTAACCCATAATATTTAAATTAATCCATCAACTAAACTCAAAACACAAACTTCAAATCTTTAATTCTCAACAAATTCAAAATCATAGCTAACAATAACAATTATACATATAAAAGTATAATGCTTACCTTAAAAACCTATTTTCTCAAACTCCCTTCTCCTTTCTTTATCTTTCCATCTTATAACTTCTTCTTTTCCTCTTTTAATTTTCTCTATTTTAAATTCTAATTTCTTTCTTTTTTTTTGTTTTTCACTTCCTATTTATATCTATTAACTTTATGCAATTATCAAAGTGTCTCTATCTCATTTATACCTAATATTTACTCCTCCAAGGGCATTGTTGCCCTTTCCTGTTAATTTTTTTTTCCTTTAAAAATATTACATTATCCCTACCTTATGAGAGCTTTGTCCTCAAAACTTGACAAAAATACTTGAACACTTATCAAATTTATTGAAAAGATAAGGATATTCACCGCATATTTTATCCTCGAGCTCTAGCGTCTCTTTATCACGTGAATGACCTTTTCACTTCACTTTCACTAAAACTATTTCCTTCAATCTAAGTTTCCTTACTTGTCGATCCACTATAGCTTTTGGTAGCACCTCATAAGTCATATCATCTCTCAATTCAATCGGCTAAACTTCTAATTCATAAGATAGATCTGACATATACTTTCATAACATCGAAACATGGAATACCGAATGAATAACTGACAAGTTTGGTGGTAGTACAAACCTACAAGCAATTGCTCCAACTCTCTCCGGAATCTCATGTGGCCCAATGAATCAAGGACTTAACTTGTCTTTCTTTCCAAACTTGAATATTCCTTTGGTCGGTGATACCTTAAAAAACACACAATCACCTACTAAAAGTTTTAAGTCATGTTTTTTTTATCTGCGTAACTCTTTTTCCTACTCTAAACGGTCTTAAACTTCTCTCTGATCACCTCTATCTTATTTAAGGTAATTTGAATCAATTCTGGTCCTATTGGCCTTTCTCATAAACCTTAAACCAACAGACCAATGATCTACACTTTTGACCATACAAAGCCTTATAAGGCACCATCTCAATGCTAGTATGATAATTGTTGTTGTAAGCAAATTCCACAAATAGTAAGAGTCTAGTCTAACCAACTCTAAAATTCATAACACAAGTTCTAAGCATATCCTCTAAGGTCTGAATAGTCTATTTGATTGACTATCAATTTGAGGTGAAAAGTTGAACTTAATTTCACTTCAATACCATAACTTTTTGAAATTTCACCCAAATTTATATTGTGAACTGCGAACCTTTATCCAAAACTATCGAGATCGGAACCCTATGCAATCATATAATCTCACTAATGAACAATTCTACTAACTTTGCATATCTATAAGTAATCTTAACTGACAGAAAATGAGTTGATTTCATCAACCTGACAATAATTACCCATATTGAATCATAACCCTCCTAATTCTTATGTAATCCTGTAACAGGGTCCATTGTGATCCTTTGCCATTTTCATTCTATAATCAACAATGGTTGCAACGATCCAGGATGTTTCTAATGTTCATCATTTACCCTCTGATAGGTGAAATGCCTAGAAACAAAGTCTGTTGTATTAGTCTTTATCATATTCCACCAATAACACACATTAAAATCCTTATACATCTTGGTAGAGCCTAGATGCACGAAGTAAACTATTTGATGTGCCTCTGTCACCAATTCTCTCCTCAAATTATCCATATCAGGCACACAAAGCCTATTTCCATATCTCAGTGCATAATCCTCACCAATCATAAAACCTATAACTTTTCCCTATAATACCTCATCCTTAATCCTAAGTAGCAAATCATCTCTCTTCTAAGCTGTTTTTATTTTATCAATCAAGTCCGACTTAACTTGAAAGTGAACAACTATTGCTCCAGCTTCATTGATGTCAAAAATAACTCTTTCATCCATTAACCCATGCAGCTTCCTAATAAGAGGTCTTCCTACCTCCTGAATATTAGTTAAGCGTCTAGATGATTTTCTGCTCAAAGCATCGACAATTATATTTACTCTGTCTGGGTGGTACTATATGGTATAATTATAGTCCTTTAGTAGTTCCATCCATCTCATCTGCCTCAAATTTAGATCCTTCTGCTAAAAGATGTATTTCAAACTCTTGTAATCTATGAAGATATCACAAGTTTTGCCATACAAGTAGTGCCTCCAAATCTTCAATGTAAAGATTACAATCACCATTTCTAATTCATACATAGGGTAGTTCTATTCATGCTTCTTTAGCCATTGTGAAGCATAGGCAATAACCATTTCATGTTACATCAGAACACATCCTAACCCTACTCTTGAGGCATCATAGTACATCGTGTAACCACCAGAACTAGATGGTATTGCTAGAATAGGTATTATAGTCAATCTTTGTTTCAAATCCAATTTTTTTTTTCATAAGCTCTTTGTTTCAAATCCAATTTTTTTTTCATAATCTTTAGACCATTGAAACTTAACATTTTTTTGTATTAACTTAGTTAGTTGTGGAAATCCGAGAAAAGCTCTCTACAAGCCTTTGATAATAATTGGTCAAACCTAAGAAACTTTTAATCCCTGTCACCAAAGTGGATTTAGGTGACTGCTTCAATCTTTTGAGGATTGAATTCTATTCCATTCCTTGACACTAAATGCGCACAAAATGCTACACTTTCCAGCCAGAATTCGCTTTTTGAGAACTTGCCATACAACTGATGATTTCACAGAGTTTGAAGTACCATCCTTAAGTGTTGCTTATGTTCCTCTCTAGACCTTAAATACATCAAAATATCATTGATAAAGATTATAACAAATCAATCAATAAATGTTTCGATCACCCTGTTGATTAAGTCCATAAAAGTCATTGGTGCATTCATCAATCCAAAGGACATCACTAAGAACTTATAATAACCATACCGAATTTTAAAATCGGTCTTTGGAATTGTAAACACTGGATTTTTAAAGCTAAAAAAAATTATATACTTGTTTTAAAAATGATAAAATAGCCCCTAGGGTTTAGAGGACTAATTGATATGTTTTATGCAAGGATTAAACAAAAACAAATTGAATTGTTTTGCATAAAATCACCTATCGACCAGTTTTGTGTTATCGAACATAACATCCAATCCGACCGTGGGAGTGAGCTGAAAGTTAATGAGGAATCTCTTCACATATAGTTTTATATACAGTTCAAATTTTAGAGTGATAAGAGTTTGTTAAGGTCATAAAAAAATGTTGATAATTAGACTTTAAAATAGCATGAAATTCATTAATGGCAATTTTGTAAGTACGCCTGATGAGTTGGAAAATTCCAATAGCTCTCTTCTTCCTTAAACCATGGCTGGACAGGAAAAAAAATGAAGAGAAAATGAGAGAAAAGAGACCTTGGAGAGAGAAAGAGAGAAAAGGCAAGGAGGAACCCTAAAATTGTGCTAAGAAAAGTGTTTTTAGCTATAAATCAACAAGAAACAAGAGAGAAAAGAAGGAAACATGGGAGACAAAGTGAAATTCTAAAGAGAGAAAGTAGACTTTGAATGAGAAAGATAATGGATAGGAAACCAGGATAATGCAGTGAGCCTTGATTCTAGCTTAATACACTTGGATAAGTTGTTTTAAAGTAACAATTGCTTGATTTGTTATGTTTTTCATATGGTTATTTGAAATTCCTATTTTTTAGAAAGTTAGGGTTTGTATTAATGTTTGTATGATACACTTTGAAATTAGCTTTTGTGATTTATGTTGATATTGTGAGATTAAAAGATGGTTAGAAAAAAAATATGATGGAGGAGAAAATTGAGCTTAAATGGTCGGCCATGGGAGAAGGAAAATTTAATGAATGGAATGTGTGATTATTACATAGAATGAAGAAAATGATATGAAAAAGGAAAGATAGGGGAAGGTTGTTATGGCATAGGTGATAAAGGAAATGAGGTTACGTGGTTTTGTTTAGAAAAGTATGTCATGAGTAATGTAGGTTAAGGTTAAGATTATAATAGGAAAATGTAAGAAAGAAATATTTATTTGGCATAAAGGTGAAATGTGTTAGGGTTATGTTACTTGATAGGTTAAAAATTTAGAAAGGAAAGTGAAAATTGTTATATATGGTGAAAATTAAAAGGACTAATAGACTTGATGAAATGTAATGTAAGGATTAGGTAATGAGAACCATGTAGATGAGGAACATGTTAAATAAATGTTATGATATAGGCATTGTGAAAATATTATGTGAGAAAGGTAAATGGATATAGATATTGTTTGTCATATATGTTAGTACTAGTACAGATGTTTTCCAATAAATGTTAGGAAGAGCATCCGGAGTTGGGACATCGACGGAAGGAGCTCGAGCATCAAGAGCTGGAGGTAGGTATTGCTACCTTAAACTTTTTTACTTTAGTTGTTTGATTTTCTTGTTAAATTAATGTTCATGAATTAGAAGGAAATGAAATGTTGGTACTAAGACCATGAATTGGATAAAAAAATGATTGTTGGAGAATATAATTGAAATGAAGTTTGTGATGAGTGATGATGGATAAAGGTATTATGAAAAATATAACTTAGTTGTCTATAGAAATGGAAGCTAAAGGCTAGTGAAGTAACTTAATCATCCACAAAGTCAGAGATTAAGGGAATGAAAATTTGAACTTAGTTGTTTGTAATTACAGAATCTAAGGGTTATCTTAATTGTCCATAGTGGCGAAGATTAAGGAAAAGAAAATTTTAACTTAGTGGTCCGTAGTTATGGAAACTAAGGGATAATGGTTTAACCTAATCATTTGATAAATCAGAGAGTAAAAGGATAAAGTTGTAATTTAGTTGTCTGGTAGTCAGAAACTAAGGGATTGATTAAATTAGCAACGCGTAATTGAGAAATTGATGAGTTGGGGTTGGGAAGGCCATTTAGTTATGTTGAAATTTAATGAATTACAGTAAAAGTGTTATGGTGAGATGATTTCCAGGCTAAAGTGTTTATTTTTATTTGGGGATGTTTAATTATAGATGAAGGTCTAAGTTTTAAATAGAGGAATTTGAAAGAATTAGATTTTTTGAGAGAATATGGGTAATTATTGTGAAATAAATTTTTAGTAAGGATTTTAAGCATGAGTATAAAGTGAAATGTGATAGATGACATTTTACATGTAATAATTATGTTTCTTTAGAAACAAAAATTTGGAAGAAAGGGATAAAAGAATGGGTTGATGTGTTGGACCTGCCTAAGGTTGCTTTTTATGATTGAGTTGTGGATATATAGATTTATTTTGATACTAAGTGCAAGTATATAAAAGATGTCGATAACTTGGTACCCATAAAAATAAAGGAAACTCTGTTGATAATTTTAAGAATTTTAAAAAATAGATGGGGTTTAGTTTAATGAATGATAAGGAGGTAGATTTACTATAAAAGAAAGTCGAGAGAAGTGATATATATATATATATATATATATATATATATATATATATATATATATATATAAATATAAAAAAAAAAAAAAATATAATATAAAAAATTACACGGTATTTTCAATACTAGTTTTTCGATAATAAGGATGTTATAAGAATGTCCTCTCGAATTCATAAAGCCTAGCATCCCTAACACTCTAAGGAAAAAATATGTCTAAGAACATGGTGCTAAACATTTTTCACGTTCACTGATCCTCTACCGGCCTCACTCTTTTTCTAGATTCGAACTAAGAGATGAATACATCCCCCTCGAAACTGAATGATGTCAGACTTATAACCCGATGGTTTGTACGCCCCAAAGCTTCACATTTTTGTCAAATATCATTTTGGAACCTCTAAGGATCCTTTGAGTTGCTCATCCTTGTAAAGGTAAAAGGTGCCAACTTCATATAGTTATTTAATGACACATTGAATCCCTAAACAATATGGGATGACAATGGCACATTTCTATCCTTTCTTTGATTTCTTTTCATATTAAACTTTATCTAGGTCCGCATACATAGCCTGGCTAAGCTGTTGAAATTCTATAAAAGATTTAGGGTTAGCTACTCCTGCACCTGTTTCACCAACCACATTTCCTCTCTTAATTTCCAAGGCTTTTCCTCAACTGGTGGGGGTATATTCTCAATATATCAATGTGTGGATGCACCACTCCTCTTTTTATGCCTTGTAGTCATAAACTACATAATAGGGACGTCGTCCTGATCGTCACCTACCCTACTAACACCAGCTATTTGTCTACTCTTCAGGATTTTCTATAAAAAGTGAAAGCATATAAGTCATACTAGAACAATAGCATGAAAATTATCATTAAATTATAGGAAATCATATCTATCATAAAAGTTAAAGAGTTGAAGAAGACATGCTCGATAAGAATTCAAAATTTCAAGGACAATAGACAAGACGATATGGATCTTAATGCTTCACATATTACAAAATTAATTTTATTCATGGTTCTTTAACCTAAGGCTCTCATACCAAGTTTGTCACGACCCGATCCCCAGATCCATGACTGAGACATAGACAAGGTCCCTCTTCTAGTTCCTTACCTATATGAACCCAAACATATATACATATAAACCTTTTCTTTTAACTCAATTAGAGTTTTATGCAGCATTTGATATCATAATTAATTCCATAACATGAACAATATCTTAATACAATTCATTAAATGTGGAGCACTAACTAGATATAACAAAATAGTATCAATTTTTTTAAAAAATGTAATAACTAAAAGTCCAACAAAACTGACCTATTAACAAAGTTATAAGCTTGAAAAAGATAAATAATGAGAGGGTGAGTTCAACAACTCGGTGAGTAAATAACATTCAATAAACACCTATAGGGTAATACATTAATGAGAAATACATACAAGTTTGGCTTTATGCTTTTAAAGGAGAGTCTCGCAAGCAGACCATAACAAGAAATATCATGAGGTAAGGCTTATAAAAAAATAAATATGCAGTGAGCATGATGCTCCAAACTGTGGGATGATCAATCATCACAGGTTGGTGAGTCCCCCAACTAACCAAGGTTTAGAACTACGATGTGCACAAAGACTAACACTATCATTTTAGCATGGGTATTCTAACTGATATACCATAAGGTAATAATCAAACAAAATAAAATTATTTCTTAAAGGCTCAACTCATACAATCAATCAAATGAGGAATTATCAATTTAGATATCCATAATATCTCATATCAATAAATCAATTTCAATAAGAGATATTGAGTAATATATATTTTACCAAGAAATATGATCCATTCATATTAACAATTCAAATATCTATATTATTCCTCATGCATATAGAATATTATTCACTCATTTGGCTTAAAAGTAAAAAGAACACTGAAGCAGATATCAAAGGAAATCCTACTGACACTCAGCATGTGGAATATCAAGAGTATCTGAATATAAAAAAGACATACTCAAAATGACTCGAAGCAGATAACATAAGAGATTAAAACTCTAATAATACAGACCAAAACGTAATTAAAAACCAAAATATAACCACTCAATTGAACCCAAACATATCTTAAACTGACCGAACCTAAAATAGATCCACTCAAATATATATTTTACCAAGAAGCATAATCCATTTATATTAACAATTCAAATATCTATACTATTCATCTTGCATATAGAATATTATTCACTCATTTGGCTTAAAAGTAGAAAGAATATAGAAGCAGGTATCAAAGGAAATTATATTGATGCTTAGCAGGTGGAATATCAGAACTATATGAATACAAAAGGACATACTCAAAATGACTCAAAACAGAGAACATAAAATATTACAACTCTAATATTACAAACCAAAACATAAGTACACGCTAAAATAGATCCACTCGATTGATCCCGAACATATCCTAAACTGACCAAACCTAAAAGAACATATCATCCTCTACTGTTCAATCAAATGGTAGATTAAAATCGACCAAGTAGTCGACCGAAACCATTAGGAAAATCAGTCGATTTAAATTGACCAACTATCAACCAATTGATCTGGATTTTAGAATCCCGATCTACTAGTCTCCCTAAAATGGCAGATCTTTAACATTTCAACATATACTTCAAAAACCCATAACAATTAACCCATAACATTTCAATTAATCCATCAACTAAACTCAAAACACAAACTTCAAATCCCTAATTCTTGATAAATTTGAAACCATAGCTAACAACAACAATTATAAATATCAAAGTATAATGCTTACCTTAAAAACCTATTTTCTCTAAATCTCTTTGCCTTCCTTTATCTTTCCCTCTCCTTGCATCTTTTTCTTTTCCTTTTTTGGTTTTCTATCTTCTAAATTCTGATTTCTTCCTCTCTTTCTCTTTTTGTTTTTCTCTTATTATTTATATCTATCAACTTTATGCAATTATCAAAGTGTCCCCCACTTATTTATACCTAATGTTTACTCCTCAAAGGACATTGTTGCCCTTTCCTATTAATTGTTTTTCAAAATATTACAGGCTTGAATTTTTTTAAGGTCACTCTTTTTAAATTTAATATTTTTTGCATTTCATGTTTCAGCATTAGGTTGTTTTGGAATTGAGTCGCATGATGTTTTATGGTTTGCCTTCTATTTAGTTGTCTCTTTCGTATGATCCGGATCGTAGAGTTTGGTTTGTTTGGTTTTTTTTGTCATTTTTTTAATTGATCCTCTTTTTAATTTTATTATTTAACACTGGATTTGTATGGTATTTGCCTTTAGCTTTTTTTCTTTTTTGCTTTTTATTTGCTTATCCTAATTTTATAGCTTGGCTTGCATATTTGGCATGCTTGGTCAAGTTGACCTGGGTCACTTTTTTTTTTCTTTTTTACTTTTGTCTTACATATTTGATTGGCTAGAATCTTAATTTTGTTGCTTTTTTTTTAATTGTTCTATTTTTACAGGTTCCCTGTTCTTTTTTCTCGGTTGGGTATATGCCCCAAGTCTCATTTTTTAAAAACTTTTTTAAAATATGCTTACATTGCTCGAGCATCTTTTCTTTACTAATAAAAAAATATTTTGGCCTGTGGTGTAGCGCGGGCCACAAATCTAGTAGGTGTTAAAGCAATAAAGTACAACATTTTAATCTATAAATAAAGATTGTCACACTAATGAAATAACTATTAATTATGTATGGAGGTTTTGCTAATAAAGATTGTCACATTTTTTAATAGACTCACATTGTCAAGTCAGAACGACAAGTTCAAACGAATGGTGATCTTCAAGCAAGCAACCTGTTAATTTTAATAATTCTCTTAATTTATTATCAATTATATATCTACATGAATTCAAATTTCTATATATTTATCAAAAATTAAACTCAACAATAAAATTGACAAAATATAAAATGAATCCGTTAAATAAGTCATTATTTATTTCATCACAAAACACTGAAGTCAAAAATTCGATATAAGTTTCATCAATTTACAAATAAATATAATTTTATAAAATCTAAAACAAACTATATATAACATGCATAAATCATAAATCCATACAACAAAATTGTATGAGAAAAAACTATAAAACAAGTAAACACCCAAACAAAATACATATAATACAAAAATATGCAAAAAAATTAACATTTAAAAATTGTGTACAAATAAAAAAGGGCAGATTTGCTTATTTAAGGTGGAAAATCCGCAATAAAATTTGCAAAACACGGATGCTGACAAACCGAGTGTTGTGGTGGCCGGAGTTGTGGTAGGAGGTTGAGTTGTGTTGAGATTGAGGGGGGATGGAGTGGTTGTTTGTTGCAGGAAATATTGCATAAGAAAGAAGGAGAAATGGGGGAGGGAGAGAGGAGGATTGATCACTAGGTCATAAATTAAATATTATTGATGGATTTATCGACAGAATTATTCCGCCGGGCATTCCATCGGTCATTCTGTTGGTAAAAAGTGTCACGTCACCGTATGATTTGTCTTTTTGAATCCCACTATAATACCATCCGTAATTCCGTTTATATATACCAAGATATTATTTTTGTCAGTATATTTAAGGATGAACTTTAACGTCGGGTTAATACTGTCAATAAAGCTGTTGGTAAAAGTTATACGTCATCGTACTTTTCTGAATTTTTTATTCCTTCTTTCCCACTGTAATTCATTTGGTGTTTACCGACGGATATAGTGATAAAAAAATCTATCAGTAAAATTCAATCTACCAACAGAAAAATTTCATCGGTGTTTCCATTTATATTTGCCAAATTTTCTAGTAGTGTGCAGTGTCATTTTCATTTTAAACAAAAATCAGGTTTCTGAGGATCAAATTTAAAAATTTCGAACCAAAACAAACTGTAAGTGTCCCTGAGGAAAATTCATGACGATAAATACTATGAATCTAACTTGCTGGAACTAAATTGAAAACTTTTACAGAAAAGGGACTGAATTTATTATATTATTAACGGATAGGAGAAGAATTTATTGAATTCGTCCTTGATCATAGCGTTGTCGTACCTGTCACATATTGCCTTTGTTTGTTAAGATTTTCTTCTTGTTGTTGTTTAATTTACTACGTATTAATTATGATTATTGTTTGTTAAGTTACTTAAATTCGGTAGCTCCAAGAGTGTAATTCAATTCATAAACAACTAAATCAGTTTAAAATATTGTACATGCTGTGGTACCCAGAGTAACACCCCCCCATCTTCTTCTGTCGAAGTCTTTTTAACCTAGGCAGGAAACAAAAGAACCCGCAACAGCTATCAGTATGAATTAGCCGGACTGTAATCAAGTCCGGCAGCAGCTCTTGCATTTATGCAGCCGGGAGATTTTGCATTCCGAGATGCTGAGCAAGACCGTTTGATGTGGTATGAAGAAGCAATTACTTGTTCTCCTTTATCACTTCGATTTAGTTCTGGACTCTTGTTGAGTACTTATACCGGGTGGCCCAGAAAAGGTAATGTAAGAAATTCAGAACACTTAACACACACAAGAGCCAGTAGAATCGTTCCAGATGATGGTGATTGATGTTCGTGCCTGATAGCCATGGCCTATTCTTGGAGTTACCTGTAACATTGTTAACTATTGATACAATCACTGAGCTGAGGTAGTACCCCATTGCCAGGGAGGCCCAAGAGAGAGACATAGCCAAAGATCTCATTCCTGCGGGTGCCTCGGTGAAGAAAAATTCCAACAACCCTGCCAAGGTGAAAAGATCAGCTGATCCTAGGAATAAATACTGAAAGGCTATCCAGAAGAACGTGATTGGCAATTTGTCAACTAGCCCTGAATTTGCAGCAACTCTCTTCCTCTTAATCTCAACAAGAGCTGCCACTGCCATTGCTATTATGGAAAGAACCAATCCGATGCCAATTCGTTGCAGATGAGTGATTCCCATTTCAGACTTGGTTAATTTCCTAGCGAATGGGATGATGAGGTGGTCATAAACGGGTGCTAGCATCATAATGAAGACCACAGGAAACACGGGAAGGGAAGCTGGCGGAACTTTCAAGGAACCGAGCTTGGTGTCCATGGTATCAGCTTGTTGTACAGAAAACGTGGAGAGCTGAGCAAGACAGCAATTGAGCATGATGGTGCAAGCAAATATGGGAAAGATTTTTATCACAATCTTGACCTCTTCCACTTGCTGTACAGTGCATTCTAATGCGGAGTGGATTGGCTTGTTTACCACCGCTTTGTTAAGCCAGTCGAGGCTTTTTGTTGGGGTTTCAGCAGGCATAACTGCTATGGAATTATCTATTGCATCCTTGCTGGTTGGATTTGGATTGGAAGGGCTCGTTGTCAGGCTTGCAATGGCATTGCCTGAACTTCTGCTCATACAAGTGTTAACTCCAGCAGCAACCAAAACCTGTTCAATCAAATCCATTAACAGGTGATTAGCTGCATACGGTATAGAGACTGTATAACCATTCAAAACTGTTTGACGGCCATGGCAAGTTTGAGTGGTGTCCACCAGGGAGCACGTGGATCACACAGTTCTTCTGCATCTCTGGCTTCTTATATAGATGAACCAATATGAACTCCTTTCCATAGTTAATTTGGATATATATATCAGAAGCTTAATTTACCTTGGAAATGGTTGCAAGTGGACTGCCAGAAGGTATTTTATTCCTGTAAGCAGCTGATCCAGCAAGAAAGATTGGGATAGACAGGAGTATTGCAATGGTAGAGATTCCAAAGCCCCACACCCACCCTTTGTTATCTTCAACCCACACAACAAATGTGACTGCGATCAGGGCTCCACATGAGAGACAGAAGACAAAGTAATTGAAGAAGGTCGATCTCTGCTTCCTTCCTTGTGGAGTGCTCTCGTCAAACTGCTCAGCCCCGTGAGCCGGCAATGATCCTTTTATCCCTCCAACGCCAAGCGCCACCAGATAAAGGCCTGTGAACAGCATTGCTGCTTTCGCACCATCAATTTGCTGGCATGGGATTGTGGGGTTGCTTGGGTTACAAGCTGGTGGCTTCAGGGAAGATGACCGAGCTTGCACTGTCAGTATCACCAAGCCCTGTTCCAGACTTAGAAAAAGCCTACATCAGATATTGTCCGGATATTATGTTTGTGTTTCTTCGAGCTAATTCCTCTCCAATACTACTTATTAATTAAATAGATGTGAGTAATTAATCGAAATATCCGAATTTCCTTTCCTTTTACCCGACCGGAGTTTTTTTGCATGAATTATCTGAATTGATCGGGTATTTCATGTAACCCGGTTTTTTTTTCCCCTAAGATACCAAGGTTTAAGGATACCGAGGGAGTGATCATAGTTAGCCATCCAATATGCCGAAACTGGCTAACTTCACCTGCCAGTGATGACGCACCAGCGAGCGAGTATTTGAATTTAAAGGGCAAGTCGACAGAAAAAAAAGAAAAAGAAAGAGGGTCCCTTAGCACGTGTTAATGGCCGCATCAACTTTCACGCTGATCAATTATAGATGATGACGTTATGCTAAAAGTCAACTTCATACACAACGATTCCGGGAGTTTTTAAAACAAAAATTTATCACATATTAAGATAAAAGTTTGGAAAGAATAATATCATTTTAAAAGATTGATTCGCTGAAATACAATATTTTCATATCTTCACGTGCAGCATCTATTTTTTTAACTATGATAATTTAATATATATTTTTATTAAGGGATCACGAGTTCGAATCTCATCATCCCTATTTATTTAATAAAAATTAAATATAAGATAATCTGGATCTATTCAAGTTTCAAGTTCAACTGACTTTCACTTGAAAAAATATGTTAGAGAATAATATAAATCATATTTTAGAATCTTACCTAACCGTTTAAGCTGTTAGATTGAAGTGATTCTTTAACACGAGTTATATAACTCGATCAATTATTTTAATTTTCTAATTAAAATTTTTAAAAATTATTATTTATCTAATAATTATAATTTATTTTTAGAATTAACCAATCATCAAATTTAAATAACAAGATGACCAATTCATTCTAAATTTAATTAATATTACAGCTGTTAGCCAAAACATCAATTAAAATTAATTTCACAAAGACTACCAACATGCGACTAAGAGGGAGTTACCTATAAAG
>Ga0307515_10013194_pt1 | contig 15458 bp, 6 predicted proteins | sample 17_EM_MG_FD_194513 | JGI IMG/M metagenome (GOLD analysis project Ga0307515, IMG submission 194513) | Populus trichocarpa ectomycorrhiza microbial communities from riparian zone in the Pacific Northwest, United States - 17_EM | ecosystem: Host-associated > Plants > Roots > Unclassified | place... | reverse complement strand
TTAAATGTTAAAACTAAAAAGGATAGATTTACTTACAAAAAATGATAAAATCCACAAGAACGGATGTTGTGACCACGTACAAAAGTATAAGAAACTTGAGTGCTTGTGTTGAGAAGAGGGGAGAGTTGGGATGGGTGGCTGGCTGCAGTTTGGGAGGGGAGAGGTGGGATGGGGAAGAAGAAGGGGAAGAAGAAGGAAAAACAGAGGAAGAGAGTGTCGGCATAGTGGGTATATACTGGCTTTTACCGATGGAATCACCAACGGACACATTCCGTCAGTATACCCGTCGGTGATTCTGTTAGTGGAAGTGCCACGTCGATGTACGGCTATCCCGGTTTGAATCCCTCGGTAATTTCATCGGTAAAATCATTTGAAAAAATCCATGTCATCACCCCGTTGCAACTTTCAAAAAAAAGTGTCTCGGCCGTCGGCGATATGGTCGGTATATACCGACAAACATATTCTGTCGGTATATACCGACGATGTCACCGACGGACTATATCGGTCGGTAAATATCGACAGATTTTGAGACGGAATTATATCCGTCGGTAAAAATTTCTGACAAAAATATTACGTCGGTAATTCTGTTGGTGTTCTCCGATTTTCTGCTAGTGTTTCCAGTAGGAGATAATGCACGTTGCTTTGCAATATGGTTTGGTAGACCTTCCTGTTACGAAAACTAAAACTGCACTACATTTTGGATAGCAAACCGTGACCAACCTGTCGATGGAAAACAATCAAGTCTGTCTTAAGACGGTTCTTTGACATGTCAAAGAACCGTCTCAATCCAATAGGTTAAACTTTTAGGTCAGGTCCCGAGATATGATTTATATTATTCTTTAATACACCCCCTCAAGTGAAAGCCTTTTGGGCTTGAAACTTACACAAGCTCACATTACTTTGTATTTAATTTTTATCAAATAAATAGAGATGGTGAGATTTGAACTCGTGACCGCTTAGTCATCAAGACTCTGATACTATGTCAAAGAACCATCTAAAACCATATAGTCATAAGATGAGGGTTGAGGTGTTCGTATGTTGGTGACAGGGAGAGTAAGATTGGAAGGAGCAGGTAAGGGAAGGGAAGATAAGGGATCTAAAGTAGATAATGATGGACTGTGGGATGGTGTTGTGCCAAGAGTATGTTGGATGATGTTTTCTGTTGATGATGGAGTGTCTAAAGAAGATGTTGTCGTGGGCCTATAGTCATGCGAAATGAGTAGTGGACTTGGATTGTTGAACACCTACATAGACATGTTGGGGGGCAAAGAGGATGGAGGAGAAGCAGACGTGCATGGAAAGGAATTTTCATTAAAAACCACGTCCCGTGAAATATAAACTCTATTAGATGGTAAATAAAGACATTTGTACCCTTTGTGAAAAGGACTATAACCTAAAAAGAGACACGATAGAGACCGTGGTTGGAGTTTATTTTTATTATATGGACGTAAATTTGGCCAACATGCACATCCAAAAGTGCGTAAAAAACAATAATCAGGTTCACGACGAAAAAGAGTGTGAAAGGGTGAATTGTTTTGGAGCACAGGGGTAGGCATGCGATTAATAAGGTAGCATGTCATAGAGAATGTATCATCCTAAAATTGGAGAGGGACTTTTGCGTGAGAAAGTAAGGCTAGGCCATTTTCGATAATGTGTCAATGTTTGCGCTCAATTTTGTCATTTTGTTGATGTGTGTGTGGGCAAGAGACACGATGGGAGATGCTGAAAGATTGAAGGAGTTTGTGAAAAGGGCGGTATTCACCACCTCAATCAGATTGGACAGCACATATTTTTTCCTTGAAGAAGCATTCAACATAAATTTTAAATTTATGAAAAATGCTAGTGACATCACCCTTACAAGAAATGGGATACAACCAAGTGTATCGACTAAAATCATCTAAAAAGGAAACATAATATTTAAAACCAGATGTAGAGCAAATGGGGGTAGGACCCCACATATCCATATAAATGAGCTTTAAAGGACAAGTGGAGCGGGAGAAAGACTTGGAGAATGGTAATTGTTTGGATTTGGAACTGAGGCACGCAGAGCATGGATTAGAGACTTTAGAAGTGGATATTGGAAGTTTGAAGGAGGAAAGGATTTGTCTGACTAGCTTGAAGGAAGGATGGCCAAGCCGTGAGTGCCATTGAGGAAGAGAGACGCGTTCACCAATTAAAGCAGAAGGGGATGGTTTATTATTGCATAATGGAAATTGATAGAGACCATAACTATTTGGGCCATGGAGTAGCAACTTCTTCAAACGTTGATCCTTTAAAAGAAAATAATCCGGGTGAAATTCAAAGAAAGTGTTAGTATCAATCGTGAATTTGTGAACATAAAATAAATTTTTGGAAATTTTAGGAACATGGAGAACATTAAGAAGATCAAATTAAAGAGTCGGAGAAAAGAGACGGGTGTGTCCAATATGATGAATAGACAGCCCTTTACTGTTGTCGATTCGTATTTGATTGGAGCCATGGAATTCCTCAGCTTTAAGGTTGAGATTTATCATGTCAGATGTGACATGATGAGTCGCACCAGAGTCTGGATACCAATTGGGGTCAGGAACATGGGAAGGAGCCGAGAGATAGGCCTGCGGGAGCTAAAGGGAGTCTCTAGAGGACTCATTGTAGCGGTTGTAGCAATCAAAGGTGATATGACCCACACGGTTGCAAACTTGGCAAACAGGGCAAGATGAGGAGCCACGACCAGGAAAGGAGTGAGTGTTACGCCCCCTTCCACGTAACTGTCGGTTGGAATTTCCACGGGAAAGCCCCCGTCCAGAAGGTGGGGCACCAAGGATAGAATTGTGGCCGCTACGAGAGTGGCAAAAAGAATTGCCTCCATAGGCAGCATAATGAGCCCCAGTAACAGAGAGGTCAATGGCAGACTGATGGTGCTTAAGTCTGAGTTCATGGGAGAGGAGATGGTCGTAGATCTCTTCCACGGAAAGGGGTTCAACTCGAGTTGTAACCGACGTCACAAAAGGATCGTAGTCTGGGCCTAGTCCAGCAAGTAAGAAAGCCACTATTTCAAAATCATTGAGGGGCTGACCCACAGTAGCCAGGGAGTCAGTGAGAGATTGGAACTGCTGAAAGTAGTCAGCGACAGAGGAGCTTTCTTTTTTTAGGGTAGCCAATTGATAGTGAACTTGTATGGTGCGTGCCCGGGACTGGGACATGAACAATGTCTCCAATGTTGTCCAGGGAGATCTGGAGGTTGTGCACCGTGTAACATGGGTAAGCATCTTCTCGGTGAGAGTTGAATTGATTGCACCAAGAATGATTTGATCTTGCATAGTCCAATGTAAGAAGGCAGGATTTGGAGAAGTGTTGGTAACACCATCAATGGTGAAAAGGACAGTAGACGGTGGGGGGGAGTAGTGTCATTGACATACCCGAAGAGGTTTTCGCCTCTAAGATGAGGAACAATTTGAGGGACCCATGGAGGATAGTTGTCCCGAGTGAGTTTAACGGGATTGAAGTTGGTGAAGGTAATCAAAGGTGATGTTTGAATGGAGAAGGGGGTTGTTACAGTAGACATGGTGAGGGAGGAAGAAAGAATTTGATGTAAGACAGGTGTGCTCTGATACCATATAATAGAATATAATATGTTGGCTGCTTAACTATGACACAGGTTAAGGTCTTGTATTTGTAGTATGAGATAACTGGATACACAAGAGCAAGAGATAAACTAGGGAGGTTGAGATACACTTGAGTTAGTCTTAGCCTAATCCTTATTGCCTTCAGTAGTGGTGGATGAGCTGAGTTTAATTGTTATGTTGGTGGGTTTAACTAGGTTTCTAATAGTACGATGTAGTGATCTATGTATTTTCTTCCTGTCAGAATAATAGTATATGCTTTCCACAAGGATTTGTGTCCTTCGGAATGCTTTCAATAGTGTTGTCCTCGTGCGCACGAGTTCTTGTATTCATGAAAGTGATAAGCGAAGAATCTTTCTTGTCGAAAACATCTCATATCTTGATGAAGAATTGGCCTCGTAAACTGTTGAAGTTTAATATCAACTAGGATTTAGTCTAATAAAATTTAGAGTTTGTAAAAATTTTAATATTAGCTAAAAGAAGAATCCTGGTTAATATAAGAATTCTTAATGAAAAAGAATTTGTAATAAAATAGTTTATTAAAATATTCTTTATAAGATTAGAATTTTCTTTAAGTAATTTAATCCCATGATTATTTAGGACTTGAGCCCTATAAATAGGCTTGTAGTCTTAAACATAATACACAAGTATAGAAAGATATAGAGAAGAGCTATAAATATGTATCTTTTAAGAAAACTCTTAATAAAATATCATTTCTCTCATTTTTCTTCTTGTTCTTTAACTTTGTTCTTATAAATTAGCTACCACACCCTATCCTTCTTTACCAACAAGTGGTATCAGAGCTTAGATTTGATTATTTAACATGGTCAATTCAAATTTTCCACTTCAATGTTCTAGATTGAAAGGACAACTATCAAACTTGATGTATTCAAGTAAAAGCTTGGCTAGGTTCCCAAGATATATGGGAGACAGTTGAAAAAGGCTTTGAGGAGCTTATGGATGGAGGAACGTTGACTTCAGCCCAGAGAGATGCCATGCAAAAGACATGAAAGAAGGATCAACTAGTACTAACAATCATCCACCAATGTCTGGATGACGCCACTTTTAAGATAGTGGCCAATGCAATTACTGCCAAGCAAACATGAAAAGTTTTGCAAGAATCTAACCAAGAAGCTAACAATGTGAGAGAGGTACATCTACAAAAACTACGTGGTGACTTTGAAAAGTTACATATGCTTGAATCAAAGAATATTTCAAAATAGTCAAGAGTAATAGCCATATACAATCAAATAAAGAGATATGGGGAGATAAAAGAGACACGTGTAGTAGAGAAGATCTTACGCTCGCTGCAAAATAAGTTCCATTATGTGGTGATGGTCGGTCATTGAAACCACCAAAATATAATTCTGACTTAACTATCATAAACAAAATAAATGTATAGTATGATCGTGAAAACCAGGTCGAACCCAAGGGAAATTTCGTTTAATCTTCCTACAATATACTGAAATGAGAAAGAATGGGGGATTTGAATGAGAAATTCAAGAAATAATAATTCTAAAAGTAATACATTGATATGTCGTTAAATCAGTTCAAAGGTCCACACATCTATTCCTATAAATCTGTTGATCATCGAAGTAAAATAAATATTCTTTCACGTCAAGCAAATAAATTTGATATCCCTTAAAGCTAAGGAAAATCAATGAAATTATGAGTATATTAATTAGAAAAAGCTCTTTAATCAATTTCTTATCATCAAGAGAATGTAATATTGAGAGCAATTTTCATTCACTCAGCAGTAGTCTAGGAATAAAATCTATGTATTTATTATAAGCAAATGTTCAAAAGCTTGACAATTTAACTTGGTTTATTCTCCCCTAATAAATCAAGATGAGAGTTGTAGCAATCAAATTAATTCTTTTGCCTCTTACTCTAGTCCCTAATTACAATTATGGATTGAAAGAAACTAGAAAGCATACATGCCATCTCAAAATAATTCAATAAGCTTGAATAACAATCAATAGCATAATTCTGAACAAGAAAAAATAAATACTTGAATCTAAATGAATTACAATGATAATGTTACTTCTCACAACATGCTAATAGAGATGGTGTGTATCCCTCTTGAATCGAATTCAGTAGTTTAGTTCATTGTTGCAGGAAAATTGACAAAAGCAGAGAAGGAAGGAATGTTTTTCGAAACCATGTTTCAGCTGTGTTCTGGTCTCTTTATCCTCCCCTTTTACTGCTGAAATCTTCAGGATTCTTAGACTAATTAGGAGTTTTCATTATGCTAAATCCGTTCCTTCTTTATTTGCTCTTTAAGGTTGGATAAATCTCTCAGAATTTGTGTTGGAAACTGATTCTGCTGCTATCACAATTCTGTTGTCATACCAACTCTATTGCAATTTAGACTTTGATTCTGACTTGGTTTCTTGCAATATCTGACCATTCCAACTATATTCTTTCATTCATGACATGTTAAAGGATTGATTTGAACCTTTATTGGGTCTTAAGACCCACTGTTCTTATGTCAAACTCTCACTCGTATTGGGATGCTCGGCATTGTCAATTTCCGAATCAAATCAGGAAATCCATTTCGACCAACCAAATTGCGTTTGGATTTTGTTCTTCAAAACAATTTTATCTAACTTTGAGTCCTGTATGAAAGTTGTAGTCCTATATGTCTAGATAAATTTAGGTTTTTGAATCGCCTAATTTCGATATCAAAAGCTCAAGATATTCTCATTTGAATATCTAGTGTGAAATCATAGAATCCTGCTGCGAGAAGGATTTTGGCCCGAGTTTGCAGGTCTGATTTGAGGTCCAAATAAGATCAGAGTTTTGCCCATAATACCTTCCTGGAAAGCTTGACATGTCTATTTCAACTTAGATTAAGCCCACATTCTCATGTTCTTATGCCAGACTCTCAGTCGTATTGGGATGCTCGGCATTGTCAGTTTCCAAATCAGATCTGGAGATCCATTTCGACCAACCAAATTGCGTTTGGATTCTGTTCTTCAAAATGATTTTATCTAACTTTGAGTCCTTCATGAAAGTTGTAGTCCTATATGTGTAGATAAATTTGGGTTTTAAAATCGCCTGATTTTGATATCAGAAGCTCAAGATATTCTCATTTGAATATCTAGTGTGAAAGCATAGAATCCTGCTACAAGAAGGATTTTGGCTCGAGTTTGCAGGTCTGATTCGAGGTCCAAATGAGATCGGAGTTTTGCCCATAATACCTTCATGGAAAGCTTGACATGTGTATTTCAAGTTACATTAAACTCACATTCTCATTTTGAAACTCTAACTTGACAAAAAAACATGTCACAAGAAGCTAGATCCAAAACATAAAATACAGAATTTCTTATCTTTTAACAATTAATTCATGAGATTTTTTATTGTACTTTCAACCCCTTAAACTTATAAAAAAAAATACATCATTTCATTGTTTGTTGATTTTTTTCAAGGGTTTTTTTTGGGACATAAATTTGTTTTTTATGAAACTTTTAAAAATTAGGATTATGTTTTTATTTTTATCAACTTAGTTATTTTCAACGATTTTTTGATATTTATTATTATAGATGATTTTTAATTTATTGTGATTATAATTTTTTCTTGATATAAAAAAAAACAAGTTGTAAATACTTGCATATTCATTTTTTTGCGTTGTAAAGCTTTTTTTACGCAGACCGCATAGCTCAATGGTAACTACATGATGTTTAAGTGACCTTTTTATTATTATTGATCTATCAAAACAAAACGGAAATTAATTCTTGTGGCCTTCGTTATTTTTTATTTTATATGAGTTGAAAGCATGATAACATAATCTACAAAGAAATTTTATCGGACTCGTTACTCAATGGCTGTGAGTTTTGGATGCAAGAACTTTATCAGATCAGGTTTTGAGTATTAATTTGATATATCCACTGCCGAACACACATCTAATATAGTTAACACTAAAAATGTAGTTTTTATCAATTTTATAAGTATTAATTTATATAATATACAAAGAAATTTTGGGTTAAATGTGAGTCAGGTTTTGGTTAGATAGAGTCGGTTAGGTAGAGCAATATTCAATACATGCTCAAAACCCTACTTTCTTCTTTAATATTTATTATATAATTTTATTTAATTATTTAAATTTTTAGATGAGATATTTTTTTAATATAATATTAAAATCTTGTTGATCAAGTGGTCATAAGTTTAAGTATCATTATTTTTATTTTATTTAATACAAATTAAATACAAAATAATATGAGTATATATAAATTTTAAGTTCAAAAAAATATATTAAATAATTATATAAATTATATCTTAAATTTTTATCTAATAATTTTAAATAATTAAAATAGTTATTTACATCATAAATTGTCATTCCTATTCGCGACACAAATCTTTAATTGCCGGCCCCAATTCACATCGTTAAGCAAGGATGTTAATTTCCAACTGTCTTTCCACCAAATCCTTATTTTGTCACAATGTGGCATTTATTCTCTTTCTCCCAGCAACGTTATCAACACAAAAATTTGGAGGGCCCAATTTCTAATATTGCCTTGCCATGGATTTGTTTTAAGATTTTATAAATGCTTTAAAAATTATTTTTAAAAATGTTTTTTATTTAAAAATATATTAAAATAATATTCTTTATTTTTTAATTTTTTTTAACATCATCACATTAACATTAAAATAATCTTAAAATACTAAAGAAAATAATTTAAAATTAAAAAAAAATTAAAAATATTTGTTAAATTTAGTACGAATAGGAGCTCGATTGTAATTCAGCCTTCAAATTGAACATTTTTAATAAATTGAATTATAATCCTTTCTATAGAACATGTTCCTCAAATAGTACTCCCCATATTATAAGAGTATTTAACAGTGTAGTAGTTGTTGTTTTTCAAATAATTTTTTGTACCGAAATGCATGCCAATAATATTTTTTTATTTTTTAAAAATTATTTTTAACATCAGCACATCAAAACGATCCAAAAAATACAAATCATATTAAATTTTAAAAAAAAATTAAATTTTTTGGAAACATGGTTTGCATCGCGTTCCCAAACGCATTCATATATGTTGTGACTGGATCACATTTTTCATATAATCCCATTTTTTCAACGAAGTACCTAACCTAAAAAAATTCATGTGATAAATAAATACACATCAGACATATATACTAGGGTTCCTGCAGGTAAAACCGGTACAACTTCTATAGAGTTGGTTTTTAGATAAAAGAAAAATGAAGACGTATTGTGAACAACATCAAACATTTTAATTGAGCATTAGAAATTGAGGTGAAAATTTAATAAAATAAATTAAAAATTATATAAATTAATTAATAAATAAAAAGTTATTAACATGATTAAACAACTTCAAGAAGCTCAAAGATATATAATATCTTGTAACAGGATGGTTTTTAAAAAATAAATTATTTAATTATATGGTAATAAAAATTAAATTTCATAAGAGAAAAAATAATTTAAACTTTGTAGTTTAGTGAAAATTTTCTTTTTTTCTGTTAATAATATATTTTTTAACAAAGCATATATATCTTTTTTTTAGTTATGTTGTTTATTTCATAAAAAATAAAAGCATTTGAAACAAATATCCAAAAAAGATCCTAATGATTTGAGATAAGGATAAAAGGCACCTCTTTAATCAACACCCCCGTTATCTTATTAATGCGTTCTTTTCTTTTCTTTTCTTGATAATATATTTTTATAAAAAGCATAGTTTTCTTAACTAACATATTGTAGTTTTAATAAATAAAAAACAACATAATGAATTGATATTTTTTATGTAAATATATTAAAAAATATAAGAATAATAAAATTGAGAAAAATTAAAAATATATATTCTTTTAACTATGTTGTTTATTGCATAAAAACTCAAATTCATTTAAATAAATATAAAAAAAATAACAAAATAAAACAAGGATAAAAAAGATATCTCATTAACCAAAGCCCCTTTCCCTTATTAATGCATTCCTTTTTCTTAATAAATTGTTTTATCAAAAGTATTGTTTTATAAATAAATAAAATATCATAATTCTAAACGAGGGTTTTAATAAGAAAATTTTTTTTTGGTAATTTTGAAGATGATATATAAAAAATATAAGAGTAATAAACTTGAAAACAATTATATAAAAAACAAAATCACAATAAAAAATTAAATAAACATATATTTCTTCTCCATTGAAAATTTAAGGTTCATATTTAATTATTTCAAAAATAATTTAATTATAAAAGATGCTAATATTGTTTTCAAAAATAATGATTTAATTGGATAATTATTTAAATATATTTTCATAAATCTATTTAAAAAAAGCATATATAATTATAAAAGAAAAAAGAAAAAAATTAAAATTAAAATAAATAAAAGACCTAGATTATTGGTTCGTGCTACAATGCGAATTGGATCAAATTTCTTTCTGAACATAAAAAAATATTCATATGTTGCTAAGGTTTTTCTAACAGAAAAAAAATTTAAACTGTGTAGGGTTGACTTGATGAAACCCGGTTAACTTAGCGAATTCAAAGACAACCAAACAACCACTATAAATGTAGTTTGACTGAAAATAAAATTCAAGATGATATTTTTTTAATACTAAAATGGATTCATATTAGATTGACTCGGATTTAACCTGTCAAATTTGCAACTATGGTCATAAGACATGACAACTAACAAAAAAATAAATCAAAATAAATTATGAAGTCTAATTCTCAATCAAATTAATGTTCAAAGATGAAATTAAAAAAATTCAATTAAAAAAAATCTAAAAACCATTTAAGTTAACTTAGGTTAACTTGTCAAACCCACGACCTGAGTCATAAGACTGAGATAACCTCATAGAAATAAAATTAAAATAAATTATGAAACCCAATTTCTAATCAAACTAATGTTGAAGGAAGAAATTAAAAAAAAAATTAAAAACAATAACTCAAGTCAAGAGGGGTTAACCTGTTAAACTCATGACATGGGTCATGAGACCGAAATAACTTTATAGAAGAAATCAAAAAAAATAACCCAAGTCAACTCGAGTTATGGGAGTGATTTTTGTAAAGGGATTTTTGGTCTTTTTTTCTGTGGGAAACATTTTGTTTTTTCTTTATTTGTCCTCTCCTTTAGTATTTACTCTAAGATTCTATCTATAGTATTAATATGTAACATCCCTAAATTTTAGCATGAAAAACCCTATGTCTATCCCATAGGTTAACCAAAACCATGGAAAAAAAATTTATAGCATTAGCTATATATGTTCTATCCAAATTTCTACCAGAATTTCAATAGAGATTTCATTATATTAAGACTATCTCAAGTTATCGATACACTTCTATACATCCTAAAACAATGTCATAATTATAGTCCAATCATCTTGAACCTTTCCTCAAACTCATTCACAACCATATCATTTAAAAACAATAATTCTACATAGAATACTTTTCATAAGAATTAACCGTATTACACACACACACCCCTCCTTCATTAAATACATTTATATTTGGTTCACTAAGATAATTTAATGCATTACATGTCATTAGTTTCATAAACATCTATATTATACTTGGTTATATAACTCAAAAGAAAGTTAAACAATATTTAAATATATATTTAAGTTTTACCTACGAATTACATAATTAAACCTAATACAAAAGAAAGATAATCAACTGAGATCTAATGATATGCTCTAGGATTAGAGGTACATGTCAACATGTTACAATTTATACAATGTGTTAGAATACATTATAAGGATTTAATAATTAATCCCATACATATCTAATTTATCTATGAATTTATTCTTTTAAAAAATTATAGTTCATTTCCATATTCCAATTCATACACACCATTTTAGGTCTATATTTTACTCACGATGCTAAACTTACTAAATAATCATACAAGTCATAGTTACCTACATCTTTCAAGAAGTGATTCAAATAACATAGTTGACTAGTCTAAACATTTAATCTCGATCATCCAAACATGGATGCTACTAGCCCCAGTCAAGATTGAATGGTCTACACATTTAATCTCGGTCATCCAAACATGGATGCCACTAAAACCTTGTGTCTGGCCTTTTTTTTTTTTTAATGTACTTTCAACCTCTTAAACGTATAAAAACAAATACACCATTTCATTGTTTGTTTGTGTTTTAAAGATTTTTTCTGGGACATAAAATTTTTTATCAAACTTTTAAAAAATTAGCACTATATTTTTATTTTAGTCCCAAACACCACCCTTATTTTTTATTTTTTAGAAAAAAATAAAATTTGTTGTTCGAGATAAAAAAAAATCTCATGCACCTGTTTAGCTTATAATTAAATGAAAAACAATTTTGGAATAAAAATTAGTGAAATCCAATAGCGTGCATTACCTGAATTGTGAGTTTAGCAGGTTAACCCGAGTTAACTAGAATTTTTGTTTTTTTTTAATTGAATATTTTTATTTTCAATTTTATCCTTCAATACGAAGTTAGTTGAGAACTGTCCATCATGATTTGTTTCGATTTAGTTTTTATAGGGTTATCACAGTCTCATAACTCAGGTCATAAATTTAGCCGATTAACTCAGATTTACCCGGATCGATATAATATGTTTTTGTCTCAATACTTTCATAAACAATGTTGTCCAATAAGTGTTAGATTTTGAATTCATAATTGTTATTTTTTCTCTTGCACATTAACAATTAATACTAAAAATGTAGTTTTTAATCAATTTTATAAGTATCAATTTATATAATATACAAAGAAATTTTGGGTGAAATGTTCTTTCGGGGATAATATACATGCTCAAAACCCTAGGATTTATTTGGAAACCCAATCCAAATAATAACTATTTATAAAATATTGATTTTAGAAAATTATATAAATTATATTTTAAGATTTTATCTAAGCATTTAAATTTTTAAATAAAATAATTTTTTAACATAATATCAAAATTTTATTAATCAAGATGTGATCATGCTACCAAGCAAAGCTTTAGTACAAATAGAGAGCTCAATTGTAATTCAGCCTTCAAATGGGATATTTTTAATAAACTGAATTATAATCCTTTCTATGGAACATGTTCCTCAAATAAAAGAAAAATGTTCATTATATATAATCTTATGTAACAAAATGCTTTTCAAAAAATAAATATATTATAACGAAGCCGCGTGAATTTGTATTTCATTTATTAGGAAGAGAAATTCCACTATAAAATTGTTTTTTTTTTATATATAAAATAAAAACCTAAGTGGACCACATATATAGGACAAAACTTTTAGGTGTAAATAAATTTATTTAATTGAGATCTTTTCATGTTTTTATAACAAGATATATTATTATACTTCTCAATTTGAAGTCATTAAAAATTAATAAATCAATGAATTACTAAGAATCACTAAGATGTTAGTAGCAAATATCTACATGGCAATGGAATACAATCATTTATTTTTATTAACATTGTACACTTCTAATTTTTTTTTTTATGTAAAATCAAAAAGGAAAAAACTTTTAAAAAAACAAAAAAAAAATGTGGTGCTTTTTTTTGTGCATCACCTTACAAAGTATTACTCATTTTAATAGTGTTTATTTGTTAATATATTTTTCTCTCAATTTTAATTTTATCATTTAACATTTGATTTTTAAAAATTGAACTTCAAAATCTTTTTCGATTTACTTTCTATAAAGTTATTTAATCTCATAACCCAAGTCACAGGTTTAATAAGTTAACATGACCTACTCAAGTTTTATTTTTATTTGCTTTATTTTTAAATTTCATCTCTTAACATTTTATTGATTGAGAATTAGACTTTCTTATTTGTTTTGGTTTACTTTTAATGAGGTTATCCTAATTTCATGACTATTTACACGGATTTTACGAGTTAACTCAGGTTGACTTGAGTTATTTTTTTGTTTTTCTTCTATAAGGTTATCTCGGTCTCATGATCCATGTCATGAGTTTAGCAGGTTAACCCTTGTTGACTCGAGTTATTTTTTTCTTTTTTCTAATTGGATTCTTTTTTCAATTTCATTCTTCAACATTGAATTGATTAGAAATTGAGTTTCATAATTTATTTTGATTCTATTTCTATAAGATTATTTAGTCTCATGACTTAAATCATGGGTTTGACAAGTTAACCTTGGTTAACTTGGATGATGTTTTAGATCTTTTTTAATTGAATTTTTTTATCTCATCCTTCAAAATTAAATTGATATTTGGAAACTAGACTTCATAATTTATTTTGATTTATTTTTTATTGGTTGTCATGGTCTTATAACCATGGTTGCAGATTTGACAGGTTATATCTGAGTCAATCCAATATGTTTTCATTTTAATATTAAAAAAATCATTTTGATTTATTTTTTTTATAGTCAAACTACATTTATATTAGCTATTTAGTTGTCTTTGAACCCGTCAAGTCGACCGATTTATATCAAGTTAACCCCACACGATTTTTAAAAAAAATGTTAGAAAAAACTTAGCAACGTATGAATATTTTTTTATGTTCAGAAAGAAATTTGATCTAACCCGCATTGTAACACGGACCAACGATCTAGAACTTTAATTTATTTTTATTTTTATTTTTTTCCTTTACATTCTATAATTATATTCTTTTTTAAATAGATTTATGAAAAATATGTTTAAATAATTATCCAATTAAATCATTATTTTTGAAAAAAAAATATTAGCATCTTTTATAATAAAATTATTTTTCAAATAATTAAATATGAACCTTAAATTTTCAATGCAGAAGAAATATGTGTTTATTTAATTTTTTTATTATGAATTGTTTATATAAATTTTTTCAAGTTTATTACTCTTATATTTTTTATATATCATCTTCAAAATTACCAATTTCTTATTTTTTTTCTTATTAAAACCTTCGTTTAGAATTATGATAATTTCTTTATTTATAAAACAATACTTTTGATAAAAACATTATTAAGAAAAAGTAATGCATTAATAAGGGAAAATATATCTTTTTTATCCTTATTTTATATTTTTATGTTCTTATATTTATTTAAATTACTTTGAGTTTTTATACAATAAATAACATAGTTAAAAAATATTTTTTTCTCAAGTTTATTTTTCATATATTTTTAAATATATTTACATAAAAATATCAATTCATTATGTTTTTTTTTAATTAAAACTTGCTTCTAAAACTACAATAAGTAATTTATGAAAACTATGCTGTTTACAAAAATAAATTGTCAAAAAAAAGAGAACTCATTAATAAGATAATGGGGCATTAAAAAGAACGCCTTTTCATCCTTTTCTCAAATCATTTAGATTTTTTTGGACATTTATTTTAATTTGTTTCATGATTTTTTGAACATTTATTTTAATTGGTTTCATTTTTATGCTAAAAATATATATATATTGTTAAAAAATATATTATTAACAAAAAAAAAAATTACACTAAACTACAGGGTTTAAATTATTGTTTCTCTTATGAAAATTAATTTTTATTACCATATAGATAAGGCCACAGGGGAAAAACACACACAAAAGATCGTTCCTCAAACTGGAAATCATGTTTCCTATTTTTTAGCAAAACTCCATCCACTCATGTCTTACGTTTCCTATTTTTTAGCAAAACTCCATCCACCGTCTTATGTTTCATCAATGGAGCACTTGTATTTATACCCATACTCCTAAAAAGAACATTATTAACGTCAGAGCAAAGAAAATAAAAAAAGGCCATCAAGTGCAAAACACGAACTCAAAAGAGCAGCAAAAATGGACGAACTAAAGCCAAGTCCGGTGAACTCGACTCCCCTCACACCAATAGCTTTCTTGGAAAGAGCAGCTATTGCATACGCTGATTGCCCATCCATCATCTACAACGACACCACTTATACGTGGTCTCAAACTAACCGTAGATGTCTCCAAGTAGCATCATCTCTATC
>Ga0307515_10013192_pt1 | contig 15458 bp, 6 predicted proteins | sample 17_EM_MG_FD_194513 | JGI IMG/M metagenome (GOLD analysis project Ga0307515, IMG submission 194513) | Populus trichocarpa ectomycorrhiza microbial communities from riparian zone in the Pacific Northwest, United States - 17_EM | ecosystem: Host-associated > Plants > Roots > Unclassified | place... | reverse complement strand
TATAGAGCTATACAGACTTCTAAGCACCTATTACTAGAATGCAGACTTTACAGGGAAGAGAAAAAAGAAATGCAAAGATAACTAAGCTCTTCTCTCTCTTTAGAGAAGCTCTTTTGTATAAAGAAAGGAAGAAGGGCGCTTTTCCTATTTCTAAATAAGACAGAAATAGCTATTAAAAAGTGGCTAATGGAAGCAGAAGCTTTAGAAGGAGGTAACTTCTACTAGACTTCTAGTAAATAGATAGTAGTGAGCAAAAGGACAGAAATAAACTATAAAATGTATAGGGGCAGGCGTTAGGATTCGTTTACCGTTTCTTTTACCGTTTTTCTACTGTTTTAATACTACCTAATAGTTATCGTAACCTAGTATTTTACTAGGGAGCGGTAAACCTCTAGTTTAGAGGTTTATAAACTACTAGGATATAGCTACTAGTATATATTAAGCTGCCTAGAAAGGATTTATATATATAGAACTACAGCGCTATAGCCTAGAGGCTGTATGCGCAGTATTATAATACGTATAATACAATAGATTAAAAAAAAAAGGTAGAAAACACTTTACGGTTCTATATATAGTATCTTAAAATAAATATAGTGTTAATATAACCGCCCTTATTAACACTAAAGCAAATAGTTTTGCCTTTATAAATACTGCCTATATAAATAACGTTATTAAGTTTTTAAATATAAAAGCTACTAGACTAGAGAAGCCTATCTAAATAAGAGGATATAATAGTTAGGCCGGTAAGCCAGTTACCTACGTTTTAAAGTTATATATTGCTTTTAACAGACAATACTAGTATAGTATCCCCTTTTATATCCTAGATCTAGGGTCTTATAATATAATCCTTAGCCAAAAATAAATGCCCTATTTTAATATTTAGCTAAATATATAATAAAGACAATTTATCTAGCTAGAGAATAGACCGAAATTACCTTCCTTTATTAGGGAAATCCGAACTAACCGCAAGACACTAGCCGTAAGGGCTAACCCTACCTATTAGTAGGATGTTAGGAACCGCGACCTAGCCTTTACCTAAAAAGACGCCCGTTATAAGGCCGGAAGGAACTCTTTTATACTAATAAAGGTACTCCCTTGAAGCGCTATAGTTAATAAAGACTTTATATATAGTAGCGGGACAGATAATAATATAGACAACGTCTAAATTACGTAAATCTAACTAACTTAGAAGAGAACATACCGATAGAATATAAGAGATAACCTCTAAAAGATGCGATAGGAGCTAAAAGGAGTAATAATAACGCCTTTACCTCGGAAGCCCCTAAGGTCCTATACACCCCCATTATTACGCGACCCCCCTATAGTAGATATTGCGGCAATTAGCGCTATAGCATTCCACTTTAATATGTATAGGAGGGATAATGAGGTCTTTATAACTAGCTTATATAAAATTAACCGGATTATTAATAAGAGGGAAGAAAAGCTAGCTAAGGAAACTAATAAGGAACTAGTTAAACGCCTCCTCCCTACTATTTATATGGGATATAAGAATGCATTCTTAAAAGCGGCTTTAGATAAGTTACCTCCTTACCGGATATATAATTATAAGATTTAATTAAAGGCCAATAACTCGCTAGAATATAGCCCTCTATACCAATAATTAATGGATAAGCTAAAAGTAATAAAGTAGTACTTAATTAAGAACCTTAATAAAGGGTTTATTAAGCCAAGCTAAGCCCCTTTTACTTCCCCTATTCTATTTATAAAATAGCCTAATAGAGGCCTATATTTCTATATTGACTATTAAAAGCTAAACGCTATTATTTAAAAGAATTAGTATTCTATTCCTTTAATTAACGAGACCCTTATACGTCTAAGCTAGGCAAAGATCTTTACCAAACTTAATATCTGCTAAGCTTTCTACTAAATTAGGATAGACCTTATATCTAAAGATTTAACAATATTCCGTACCTGTTATAGGTCCTATAAATATAAAGTCCTTCCTTTTAGACTAATAAATAGGCCAGCTATATACCAAAGGTATATAAATGATATCCTTTCTAACTACCTTAATAAATTCTGCACAGTATACCTAGACAATATCCTTATATACTTAGACGACAAACTTAAGTATAAAGTTTATATAAAGAAGGTCCTAGAAAGACTACGGAATATAGGCTTATAAGTTAATATTAAGAAATGTAAATTTGGAGTAAAATGTATAAAGTACCTTAGGTTTATTATTACTATAGAAGGAATTAAAGTTAATTCTAAGAAGGTTGTAGCAATCCGTAACTAGAAACCTCCTTATACTATAAAGGGGATCTAGTTCTTTCTCGGTTTTTATAACTTCTACTACTAGTTTATCCGTAACTATAAAGTTATAGCTAAGCCTCTTATATAACTTACCCGGAAAGATATACCCTTTACCTTTAATAGTAACTGTATAAAAGCCTTTAAAGAGTTAAAAGAGCGGCTTATCTCTTCTTTAATCCTTTATTACTATAACCTAGACCTTAAATTAATGTTAGAAATAGATGCTTTTAACGGAGTTATAGCAGGAATCCTATTACAGCTATATTAGGACGGTAAATAGTACCCTATTACCTTTTTCTTAAAAATAATAAACCTAGCTAAGTATAACTACGAAATATATAATAAAGAAATGCTAGCTATTATTTAATCGCTATTCTAATAGTATACGGAGCTTAAAGGTATAAACTCCCGGATTAAGATATATACAGATTATAAGGCCCTAAAGTACTTTATAACTATAAAGTAGCTTACTAAATAGTAAGCCTAATAGGCTAAAGTACTCTTCTAATTCTTCTTTATAATTATATATTATTCTAGTAAGTAAAACTCTAAGGCTAATGCCCTAACTTAAAGAGAATAAGACGTAGGACCCTAGGACGCGCTAAAGACCTAATACTGGACGCGCGCGCTCTTTTATCCCAAATAGCTTAACCTGCGGATCCTTAAGAAGCTAAACTCCTAGTAAAACAAGCTAGCACTAATAGAGGAGTCCTTAGATAAACTAATAGGGCTAATTAACTACCTCCTAATAGTAAACCGCACGGCTAACGCCCTAAAGGCCCTCCGCGATTAAGCTATAAGAGGAGACCCCGATTTTAAAACGGAGGAAGGATTACTTCTATATTAAAAGCGGCTTATAGTCCCTAACGTTAATAATCTACAGACTAAACTAATTTGTAAAGCTTATTACTAAGTCTCTATAATATACCCCGGTAAGAATAAGACCTATAAAATTATTAGCGGCCGCTACTACTAGCCTAGGATAATTATAGATATTAATTAATATATACGGAACTGCGATAACTGCTAAAGAGCTATAATCCTATAAGATAAGACCCTAGGACTATTAAAACCGCTTTTAATACTAGAGCGCCCCTAGTAATATATCTCTATAGACTTCTATAAACTACCTATAGACCGTAACGGATATAATATAGTTATAATCCTAGTTAACCGCTTTAGCAAGCGCCCATTCTTAATCCCCTACTATAAGAATATTAATACTAAAGAGGCGGCCCGGCTATATATCTATTACGTTTACTAAATTTATAGACTGCTAGATACTATTATATCTAATCACGGGCTATAGTTTATATTAGCCTTCTAGAACGAGTTTACCCGGATCCTAGGTATTAAGCTAAAGCTCTTTATAGCGTATTACCCTTAAATAAACGGTTAGATAGATATTATAAATTAGTATTTAGACTAGAGACTCCGGCCCTTTATTAACTACTTTTAGGACAACTAGTCTAAACTACTTCCCCTAATAGACTATACCTAAGTAACTCTACTCTATAACTCTATAGGGGTTGCCCCTATTTAGCTAAATATAGGCTACTTACCCCGTATAAGCTTTAACTAAAAAAGACTGGAAGAACCCTAAACTATACGCGAGAAACTATCCTATAGTAAGGCCCAGTAGTACGCTAAACGCTTAAAAGAGGCCTAGGCGGTAGCCTATAAGAACTTAGAAAAAGCCTAAAGGTTAATAGAATAGTAGGCGAATAAATACCGCTGGGAACTTAACTTTGCCCCTAGTAATAGGGTTTAGGTTATAATAAAGAGTTAAAGGACTAAGCGGCCTAGCTATAAGCTAGACTACTAGGTGGCAGGACCGTATAAGGTCCTAAAGAAGGTAGGCAACTTATATAAGGTAAAGCTCCCAGATTTAATTAGAGTTTACCTTATTTTCTCGCCGGATAAGTTATGGAAAGCTATAAGTAACCTATTACCCAGGTAAAAAAACAAGCCTCCCCTGCCGATTTAAGTTAGTGGCGATAATAAATGGGAAGTTAAGGAAATATTAGTATATAAGCTAGTGCGAGGAGCGCTAAAATACTGTATCTAATAAAAGGGCTATAACTTAGACCTAACCTAGTACCCCGCTTAGAACTTTATAAGCTGCCCCTAAAAGCTTAAAGAGTTTTATAATTAATACCCTAACTTACCTAGACCCCTAAAGTACCTAGATAAGTAGATAGAATGTTAGTATAATAAAGATAATAAGTTACCGGAAGAGTATAGAGATAAGAATGCCCTAAGGCCTAAGGAACGAAGCCTACTATAACATACGGCCACCTAGATTTGCGTGTTACGTAAGGCCTTTAGATATCTAGGAACTTTAACCGCCGGTTAAAGTTCTCTAATTAGCCAGATCCTTACTAAGAGTTTTAGCGGCTACCCTTTCTACTCTAGCGCTTCTATGTAACCTACGGTCGCTTTATATACTTAGTTTAAACATACTTACGTTTCCTTTTCTTTAGTTTTACTTCGTTTCTAATAAAGCCTAAGGGCAGGCTTTCTTTTAAAGGGGGGGTGATGTTATGGCACTATAACGCGTAACCTGGATAGGGAGCCTAGTTAGGGGTTTAGCTAAGGGCTTGGCGTTATAACGCGTATATATTACGCCTCTACCTCCTATATATACCTCTCCTCTTCTTCTTAGCTTAGTATCTTTATAATACAGCATTCTACAAGCTTTAGTTTAGAGGTATTTATATAAGCCGTAATAGGGAAGCTCTTACTATAAAGGTAGTATTAGTACTAGTAGCTAGTGTAGGCTTCCCAACAAGGCTTAGGTCTTAAGTTAGTAATTAGCTTAAATTACCTAAAGGGATAGGCCTACTTAGCTTATAAGCAGTCTATATACCGCTACTATACTAATTATAGGCTAGTAGTCTTCCGAAAGGGTTCCGGTTAGTTCCCTAGTTAAATATATTAGTATATTCCTTTAGCATTTCTAGCTTTAAGGAAGATCTTAAAGTTACCTCTAGCGCTTAATCTTTTAATTAGCCTAGGTAGGGCCGGAGGGGTTCTAGCTACTTTTTAGTAGTATTGCGACTATTATAGAGGGTGTTTATATTTTCCTTAGCGTTATTAGTAACTATAGGTATATAAAAGTCTTTAAGCTCCTAGAGCATCTAGGTATTAGGAATTATTCGGCTATCTTACCTAGAGGGTTATATTATTACAATCTCTTACTATTAGAGGGACCTTTCTACCTTTACGCGATGGCTTTCTATAAGGTATCCGTAGAGTTTCCATTTAGGTCGTTATAAGATTTTAAGGGAGAATAGTAGTTATAAATAAAAGATATAAATAAATAATCTGGTCCTTAAAGCCGACTACCCTTTTAAAAAAGAGTAGGAAGAATTTAAATATAAGGGGATCTTATAGATAGGGGGCTATAAGGATACAATTAGAATAGGATAAATTGATAAAAGAGACAAATCCTTAAAGAGGTAAGGCCTCTAGGATTGTAAAGACTATATACTATAGGCACGTGCCTTTAGTATGTAACCGGCAACTATCTAAGGAGCGTCTAGGGGTTGTCCTAAGGGCAACCCAAGGTGTCCGTAATAATATCCCTTATACTATATCTAACTTCTTAATAGAGCTACGATATTACTATAATATAAAGATAATAGAAAAGATAAAGAGCTTTTACCTTATAGTATTTTAGAGATAATTAGACCTAGAGAAGTATATAAGGTATAGCAGTAGTAAGGTAAAATTGCGATAAAAATAAACTAACGTAGTTGGTAAGCTAATGGGCTATATAAGCCTCCAGGCCACCCTACTAAACTATATATCTTTATAGCAGATTAGAGACTTAAGAATTGGCCTTGCTTATAGGCATTAAGAGCTAGAATAAGTCTACCCTCTTAAAAAAGGGGTTTTTGGTATTATAGTGTAGCTATTAAAGTAATAGTTAAGTAACGCGTCGCGTTTTTTACGATTTTTGTTAGGACGCCAAGGTCCTTAGGGCATGTAGTAACGTGACAACAGTAGTGGAATGCAATAGGTATCTGGTTCTTGATGAAGTAGAACTATAGAACTGAATTCTGCTGTTCTCTAATGCGGGGCGACTATGTTTTGTAGGCGCCTCGCCTGCGCCTCGCCTGCGCTAAGCCGGTTACGGCCAGTGCGTCTCTATAGCCTAACAATTTTAGTAGGGTGGCCCGGAGGCTTATATAGCCTATTAGCTTACTAACTATATTAATAAGTTTTATAACTAACTACCTATATTTAATATAGCTATAATATTATTATTTAATACAATAGATATAGAAGCTAAAGAGCTCTTACCTTATAGTATTTTTATAATAACTAGATATTATAAAAGGGTTAAGATACGCGTTGTAGTGGAAGAGTTATCGCTTAATAAGAAACATTCAGTTCTTATATAAAGGGCGCCTATAAGCTCTTAGACCCTCGAGGAGAAATTCCTCTTGGTGTGATCTGATTGGTCCAGGAGTCCACAGGACTAGGGTAAGGTCCACAAGCGCACCGCTAGTCCTTCTACGTCGTAGCGCAATTTCTCCCCGGGGGTCTGATTTATGAGATAACTTAATCTTATGTGTTACAACCATTGTTTCCCTTCCTCTAGCCCACCTGATTGTCTTCGGACATGTTCTGAAAAACAAGTTCATTCTACCCGTATTTATTCTCTTGCCTGAAGTGGAGACCTTTCTTTCTTGGCTATCCGGTTGTCCCTTTTTCGACGATGGCGCCGTCTCAGGTTCTTGGGTTGAATCTCACCAAAACCTATTTATTTACTGCCAGACTTTCGCGATTTGTTGCGGATAACTCCTGGCTCTCATCTATTACCAAGAGCCCCGTTCGGAGTGAACAATGGAATTACTGGTGGATTAACCTTAGTCGTTGGCTGTCGCAACCCCGTAAGTTTCTAAGTACTATCCTTATAATTGGAGAGCTTCCGTACTGTGCATCTAATAGAGCTGACTCTTAAAAAAACATAAGTTATTTTGGCGGTTATTATGACGTGGTCGATCACCTTTACTATAATTATAACTCTGATTATGGTTCTCGGGTTTGGGCGCGGTGGTATAATTGCCGGTAACATCCTATTCTATCCTTTGCTCTGTTATTACTGCTTAGTTTAAGGTATCCAATCGACACTAACATATTCGCGGTAAAACCAATAGCATCGCTGGCTGCTGGGTTTCAATCGCTCATGTACGGGGGTTTTACACCGGCTGGAGGGATGTTCGCTACTTTGACAAGTATGGGGATGCTAGGGACTCTCATGCCCCGTGCAACGCTTCTTGCTGTATTGATTGCAACTGGAGTCTCTATTCTTGTTTGGGTTTTGCAAGTGGGAAAAAATAACCAGCTATGACGCTTATGAAAGTTCTGTGGTTACTTCTTGCTCGGAGGTTGAATGTCTTTGTAGTCTGCAAGGGTCTGAATAAATGAGGACCGCTAGTGTCGCTAACGCGCAACCATACCTGTGAGAGGAGGCGCGAATTTGGTCGGTGATGGATGGCAGATATTGAGCGCGAAAAGAGCCTGTTTCCTCTGTCGTTGACAGCACACTTTAATGGTATTTATAATAGCTGAAATTATGTAGATCGAAAATGTGATAGATCGAGATCTAAGGTAGTTTGATCTCGATCCGCGGTTTAATACCCTGCCAGGACCTTATTGTCCAGCAGGGACATCAAGCTGTAGATGCTATCCCTTGGTGTCCTACTGCAGGTGGTCCGTGCGAACACCAGAATCAGAAAGCTTCGCAGATAATATAGATTAATTAACCACTATGCCTTCTACCCGTGGCATGAGTTTTCGCTCCGCTTAAAATCTCGCTTCGCTTAATTCTGTCAGATAATCTGTATTCTCGGTGGCGTAGGACGTGCACTGGTCCGTGCACGGGTCACGTGTATTGTAAATATCTTCGTCTAAGCCCAGGGGCCCTAGGTCAAGCACCGATCAAGACACCATCAAGATCATCAATCAATCAACCCATTTCATCAATGAATAGCTCTATATGAGTTATCTGACAGTTATGAGCCCGGTCCGCCGACACAAGAAGCTTTTCAGCTATTACTCAATCATTTGAAGAAATTCTACCTTATTGTCAGACTCTGACACCTCATCGTCACAAGACGACCCTGATCGAAATCCTACCTCAATTGTCACAGGACGAGATTCCACGAGATTCCACCTTAATCGTCAAAGGACGATCCTGACGACAAGGACGATCCTGACGACAAGGACGATCCTGCGACAAGGACGATGACTCCACCGACTACCTCATCGAACACGATCATCCTCAATAAGTCAGAAGACTGGGAACAATGGCTATGGCAACTCCGAGCCCTTGTGGATTAGCAAATTTGGGCCCACGTTGACCCAGCTATAGAAGCACCTTAAGAAGGTCTACTTAAAAAACCACCTTATCCAAAGGTCATAGATTTCAATGAGAATGCAACCTTATATGCATAGCTCTCGTCGAATCAACAGAAAGCGTACGAGAATAGTAGACGATACTACGACCAGGACATAAGGTACTTCCTGAAACAGGAAGAGCATTTGCAATAGATACGCACCTAGATCACGACCACAGTATCAATTCAGAAGAAGCTACTACTTAACCCTTCCTTAACAGTTAAAGAATGGCTATCCTGATTAAAGGAGAACACAGAACCTACCTTGTCGTTTATTAGGAAGAAGGTATAACACCAGTATACAGAAGCCCTTAAGGGGTTCAAACACTTGTTAAAATTAAATCAGTAGTTAGATTAATGGGAACACGTAATAGTACTAGGAGAGAAGTACAAGATCCCTTAAATGTCCGATAGAATCTGGCTTTAAGATTTAGCAGAAGTTATTTAACCTTTTAGCGACGCCTATTATATAAAGTACACTACCGAGTTAAATAACCCGCAGAAGTTAAGATCTTCCGAATACCGCAGAATAGTAAAGGAGCTATAAGAAGGACTTAGAATACCCTTAAAAAAAGCCAATACTACTATAAGAGGGAGTACCTTTAATGTAGACTTTATAGAGCAAGCCATTAAGGATTACTTTAATACTACTAAAGGTTTATAAAGAGGAAGAGCCTTAGCATATAATAGACGCTTAAAGAGAGCCGGGATACTAGTAGATAAGGAGACGTCCTATAAGAAGCTAACGCCTAAGTACTTAGCGTGCGGAATATAAGGACACTCCCTACGGGACTATTAGTGTTTATTTAAAAATAAGAGACCTATAGGAGTTATAATAGAAGATGCGCGTATTAATAGGGCACTAAAGAAGGTAGAAAAGAATAAGAATCTTACTAACCAAGTTATAAAGATTAGACTTAAAGAATAGGAAGATAAGGCTTAATAATAATAGGACAAGAGTTAGAAAGTTAAGATTAAGGGAGAAGCTAATATAATATTCCTAGAATCGTATTATACCGGTTAACTCTATCTACTAAAGCTATTGACTATTCTTAACTTAGGAACCACTTTCTATATCTTTAATAACCTCTCTTGTTTCTATAACTTTAGGAAAGCTTTAAAACACAAATACGTTATCGCCGGCAGCTTAGAAGCGCCTATACTAGGTTACGGCGACGTTACTATCTAAGTCATAAAACTAGACAAGAGTAAGGGAATCCTATGTCTTAAGGACGTTGCCTTTTATACGGACTTCAATACAAACCTTATATCGTTCCGTCTACTTTAAAAACAAGGGTACTATTAGGACAATAAAGGAGACAATAATCTTCTAGTTCGGAAGGACGATATAATCCTATATTAAATAGAAGAACGTTATAGATAATAGACTATTAAATATATCCGACTAGGAAGTCTATTAGCGTTTAATATAAGCCAACTACTATGTTAACGGAAGTGTAGAGCATTATTAAGAGACGCTTATTTAGATTTAAAAGGAGATACACGTCTATAGTATCTGCGTCTAGGTTATTTAGGACCTATAAGCCTTTATTATTTAGGTCTCAACGCCTTAGAAGTTAAGCTTTAAGGCCTAAAGATAATGGAATATTAATATTACAGTCTCGCCAAAATTAAGCGTTAGGTCTTACGAAGGTTCTTAAAACAGAAAATCGATAAACCCTATCTTAACCTCTATATTAACTAGACTAACCTTAAGGAAGCGTATACTGGATTCGTACGAGTTATATTTATCTATAATACCTTCTTAGAAAGAACCTTCCCGTATTTTATAACGATGCATAGCGAAGAGAAGGAGACACTATAAGTGCTCAAAGATTTCACCTAATGGATTCGTCTAAGGTATAACCTTAAGGTTAACACTATTAGATTAGACAACGAGCTAAGGAGAAGGAGAACCCTTAAATAGCTACGGACTTAAGGAATTACATTTAAGCCTTCAGCGCTATATACCTAAGCTTAGAACAGTACCGCCAAACGCTTAGGGGGTGTAATTATTAAGAGATTATAAGTAATAAGAATTGCTGCTAATCTACTACACGACCTATAGAATAAGATAGTTAACTATATAGTGTACCTTTAAGATTAAACGCCACTAAAAAGCAACAGTTGGAAATCGCTATATAAGAAGTTCTATACCTTCCTAGCTAATGGGTTAAGAAAGCCGTAACTAGCGTACCTAAAAGCCTATAGCTATAGGGCGTATGTGATAATATTAGACGCCTAGCTAAAGAAGAAAAGGCTAAGTAAGCTAGATCCGCGAGCCTATATCGGCTACTTCATTAGCTATAACTCTACTAATATCTATAGGATCTAGATCCTATATAAAGGTATTATTATCTCTACTAGGGATGTTATCTTTAACGAGAAGACGTTTTTTAATAGTAAGTAAACGGATATCTTAAAGGACCTACACGCTGAGTTAAACATGCTAATTAAGAAGATTTAACTCCCTAATACCCTAACTAAGAATAAGGTTCTTTTAGAAGACGATAAAGAAGTACTTAAACTATTAAGTTAAGAGGAAGACGACAATGTCAATAATAAGCCAGTTTAAGCCTTTAATAAGTTAACAGATCTTGAGCTTGTAAGAGCTCTCAAAGATATATACTATATACTACCTCTAATAAAAGAAAATAAAGAATCTTTGTTTATATCAATTTAATAATATAGTTAAGTTATATCCCAGGGCACGAAATACGTATAGTATTATATACTCTTTGGGATAGTGGTGACTGTCTCTTATATTAAAGCAGACTATATAGTCTATATACTAATATAACCTCCCCCTAATTAGTTAGTGCTTTAGGAGTGCACCAAACGCATAAGTAAGTGGTTAGTGTACCGAACGCGTAAATACGTACCTAACGTACCAAACGCGTAGGCACGCGGTCGGTATAATAGGTGCTGTAATTATATACTAGCGGTACTTAAAAAATAAAACCACCTGTGTATAGCCTCTGTAATTACTCTAGTAAAACCGTAAAATATAAAAGAAATATATAAGAAATTTATAGGGGATCCCTCCCGAGGTGTCTTCTGGGCTGCCTTCTAAATAGTACTTTAAGCGGGCCGTAAGTCCTACCTATGGTCCGTAAAGTAAACCGTACGACCTTCCGACGGGCTGTAAATGTACCGTACGGCCTTCCGACGGGCCGTAAATAAACTATAGTGCTCCGTTAGTCTTATTCCACCCATTTTATAACCTTTATATTAAGCTTATTTATATTAATTAGGGTTTTAAGGGCTTAATACGGCTTTGCCTTAGTTATAGCATCTACTAGGTTATCTCCACTAGTAATTCATTTAACCTCCGCAATCTTACGTTGTTTGTAGGCCTGACGTAAGTATATTAGGTTGACTATAAGCCTCTTCTCCTATATTGTATCTAGTTTAACTAAGCAGTTGTAAAGGGACTTTAAATTAGTGTATAAAACTAGGGGTAACTGCTTTAGTTATAAAATCTTCTAGACCGTTAATTTAATTGCGGCTGCTATATTAAATCCATAAGCTAGTATATATAGTTTAGAAGCTAGTATACTACGGGTTACTTGTTTACACTTAATTGAAGACCAGTATAGTATATTTGCGTCCTAATTGCGGTTTATAAGTATAATTATAAAGCTGATTTGTAATAATAGGTCTTTGTTATTAGTAAAGGAGGTGTCTATAAATGCTAGTAAGCTAAGGGAACTTAGGTCTAGTGGTATAAAAGTAAATCCCCTTACTGCATTATTAATTTGCCACTAAATACGCTTATTAAGCTGCTTAATATTTTCTTCTTGTGGATCTACTACCTGGGCCGTAAAGGATAAGTTATAGGCAGATTTGGGTTGGCAGACTGTGGCAATATAGGCGCCTCTTATACGCTATATAGCGTATTAGTCCTTTATATTTACGGTTTTATAGGTCTCTCCGCGGGAACTAGTGAGGTCCGTAGGCTTTACTATAATAGGCTTTAGGTTTTAAGCTTAGTGTTCCTAGGTTAGCTGGATTAAGTTACCCCTTTATATAATTAAGCCTCCGTTAAACTTAATTAGAGTTTACTTAGTTAACTACTCTTACGGCTTTGCTAGGAACTTAGCTTTTTATAGTTTAGTCTCTTTAGCGTCTGTAAATGTCTAGTCCGCTAAGAAGAGGGTATTATTTATTTAGAGTTTAATAATACTAAGGCCGTTTAATAGGGTGTATAGGAGGTAGGGGTTATAGGTCAACTGCTCTATCTTAAGTTTACGGACGTGGTGCTAGTAATACGTCTTAAACTAGTGGTTTCTAGCTTCTAGTACTCCGTAAAGTAGTTTTATAACCTATAAAATTGTTCCTAGTTATAAATTAAGCTCCAGTAGTAGTCGTATAAAGATATCCCTACTTAGGTAGGTATTGGATTATATATAGGCTTATAAAATATCCCGTAGGTAAAGAGCTATGGGTTTACTTTACTATAGGCCAGGTATAAGTGTAAGTATGATTTATTAGCTAACTCGTTGGATTATAGGCGATTGCGTGAGGACTAAGTCCTTTCCCTAGTTGTTATAAGCTTGTATAATAAGCCTTGACTTTTTAAAGGCTTTATTAGTACTAGGGTGCTTAATTTTATTAATAAAGCGCAAGTTAAATATACGGACGCCTTGCGGAATGTCTCTCTCCGTTATAACTATAAAGACGCCCTTTTTAAGTAGTCCGTTAATCTTTTTGCGTTGTAAGTCCGTAAAAGGGGTTTCCTATACTAGAACTAATATATCCGCAGGCGGAGATTGTCTTGCGGATATACCTATGGAGGTTAGATAATTCTCCATTACAGGGTTCTTATAGGGGCGTCCTTAGCTATGCTTTATAGCAGGTTTAGTAAATTTAGTGGGTTTCTAGGGGACTTTTGGGGTAGGCAAGGGTGCTTCCAGTTTATTTAATTTGGCGGGTGTTTTTGGTTCGTCTGGCTTGGTAGGTGCTTCTAGTTTATCTAGCTTAACGTCATAGGTATTTTTAGACCGAAAATAGGGTTTTACGGATATACTTTTGAAGCTTATTAGTCCGCTAGGGAGCTATATATAGTAGGTCTCGTCTTCTACGGCTAGTAGACGGTAAGGTCCAGTCTAATTGCCGCTTTCACGCCACATGAGGACTTTAGAATTAAGCGGGAGGTTGTATACTAGGGTTGTATTAGGTCCGTTGCGGTAGTGTAGGGCGTTATTAACAGTTTATTTAGCCTGTAATTTAACTATTTCGGCCATTGCCTTCTGTATTACAGCTGCTCAATCCATAACGGATAGGGTAGGGGGGTCCAGTTTGCTTATCCTTAGGTAGGCTCCATAGACTAAGAGGGTAGGTACCAGTCCGTCAGGGCTAGCGGTGTTGTTAACGGCTTTTACAGCCATCTGTAAAGCCAGTTCCTTTTAGATATTCTTACACTCGTCTATAATAATCTGGTAAGCTCTCTGTAAAGCTAGGTAAGCTCACTTAATAAGCCTAATAGACTAATGTGCCTTAACTAGAACGGCTTTTATTAATATAGCTATGGCCGTAGTATACTGCTAAAATTCCTTACTAATAAAGTTCTTACTAGCGTTATAGGTAATATACTTAGGAGGTCCAAGGTATGTGTTAATCCAGTAGGTCCGTAAAATATCCCAAGTATATTTTATAGATATATTTTGTAACTAACGGGCGGCTTAATAGTGGGTTACCTTGTTAATTATATGTAATACTAAACTGCCGTTAATATATATAATGTCCATATATACTAAGTGGTTAAAGTTAAGGTCCTTATAAAGGGTGAACTTAAATCTGCCTGGGGAACGTCCGTGTTTCTAGCAAAAAGAGCAGTATTTAGTTAGGTGGTTGATTACCTTCCTATTAACGTCGTTATGTCTAGAGCGTTTAAGGACTCTATGCAGCTTTTTAGCTAACAGGTAGCCGAAACAGCAGTATAGGCAGTAGATTTCCGTACTAGTGAGGTAGTATGGGTTATAGTTAAAAGATTCCTAAATATAGGTCCATAAAGTCTCTCCCTATATAAGGAACGGGTGTCTAAATTGTCATATAATTAGTAGGGTAATATTCTTGCTTCTTAGGGCAGTTGTGGGGCCGATTAGGGTATCTATAATATTATTATAGTAAACCTATAGTCTGTCTATGTCCGTAAGGCAAAGTAGGAAAGGGGTGTCCGCTTTTACTATATGGAAGTTAACTGGGCTAATTAAAGTCTTAACTTTAACTAATCTAATTAATGCAGTTAAACTAATGCCGAATTGGACGTTTACGGCCCTAGTTTGCATAGTATTAATGTCCGTATTATTATTTACGGTGGTCTTATATATAAGGTATTGTCTATAACCTACAGTAGACTTCTTAGAGGCACCTATATTAATTATAACGCCATAGAATTCTTTGGGGGTATAGCGTTCTATAGTGATATATGCAAATAGGTCCTGTTCGGGGTCCGTAACGTCCATAATAGGTCCAACAGGTGTGCTTATGGGCTAGTTTTCGGGTGCAATTAAGTATATAAAGGAGCGGTCAGCTAATACGGTCGTAATATTAAAGGCTTAGCTATCCGTAAAAGGTCTAAAAGTAGTTAAGAATATCTCTAAGGTCTCCTATTCCTAAGTATTTGAGTTAAAATTAATTATAAGGGCTTTTATTAACTTATCAAGAGACTCTTCTACTTCCTTTCCTTTGTAGTTTAAAATAAACTAGTTAATCCGTCTATTAAATCTCTTCTTAAACTTGTCGCGTTCTTCCTAGGTATGCCTTATA
>Ga0307515_10013191_pt1 | contig 15459 bp, 10 predicted proteins | sample 17_EM_MG_FD_194513 | JGI IMG/M metagenome (GOLD analysis project Ga0307515, IMG submission 194513) | Populus trichocarpa ectomycorrhiza microbial communities from riparian zone in the Pacific Northwest, United States - 17_EM | ecosystem: Host-associated > Plants > Roots > Unclassified | place... | reverse complement strand
TGGACTGCGCGTGAACGATGATCACGCGCGCCGGATCCGCGCATGTACCGATCTCGAGACGCTCGATCGGTGGTTGGACGGCGCGCTCTCGGTAGCGTCGGTCGACGAGCTCCTCGGCTAGGTGTTGTAGCGACGCGCGATGCAGGAGGCGATGATGTCGAAGGCTCCGAAGTGGTTCAGCGAATCACAACGCAAATCCTACGACGAAGGATTTGCGTACGGCCTGGCCAAGGCCAGAGTCGAAGCTATGGCTGAAAGCATGGCCGACGCGCTGGTGAAGATCCTGGCCGGGCGTGGGCTGCGCGCGACCGATGATCAGGAGCGCCGGATCCGCGCATATACGGAACTTGCCACGCTCGGGCGCTGGTTGGATCGCTCGATCTCGGTAGCGTCCGTCGACGAGCTGCTCGAATAGACAGGCGCCGCTGTGCGTGCGCTGGTGCCACGGTGACCGGGCGGTAGGGAACGGCGTGACACCGCGTGAGGTGACTCTCGAGCATCGGCCTCGCTGGGGCGCCGGCGTGGCATCGTCGGTCGCGCGTCCGTGGACTACAGTCGCGTATGACGATCGACGACCGGGAGCTCGAGGCACTCGATGCGTACTGGCGCGCGGCGAACTACCTGACCGTCGGCCAGATCTACTTGATGGCCAACCCGCTGCTGCGCGAGCCGCTGCGGCCGGAGCACATCAAGCCGCGGCTGCTCGGCCACTGGGGAACATCGCCGGGGCTGAGCCTGATCTACGCGCACCTCAACCGGGTGATCCGCCGCCGCGACGTCGACATGATGTTCCTCGCGGGGCCGGGCCACGGCGGGCCGGCGGTCGTCGCGAACGTCTACCTCGAGGGCACGTACTCCGAGATCTATCCAGAGGTGCCGCAGAACGAGCGCGGGATCGAGCGGCTGTTCCGCCAGTTCTCGACGCCGGGCGGCGTGCCGAGCCACGTCGGGCCGCAGACGCCCGGCTCGATCCACGAGGGCGGCGAGCTCGGCTACGTGCTGATGCACGCGTTCGGCGCCGTGTTCGACAACCCGGATCTGATCGCGGTCGCGGTGGTCGGCGACGGCGAGGCCGAGACCGGGCCGCTCGAGGGCTCGTGGAAGGGCATCAAGTTCCTGAGCGCGGCGCGCGACGGCGCCGTGCTGCCGATCCTGCACCTCAACGGCTACAAGATCGCCGGACCCACGGTGCTCGGCCGCGCCGACGACACCGCGATCCGCCGGTTGTTCGAGGGCCACGGCTACGAGGTCCACCTGGTGGGCGGCGACCAGCCGCGCTCGGTGCACCGCCAGCTCGCAAGCGCACTCGATGCCAGCATCGATCGCATCCGTTCGTTGCAGACCCAGGCGCGCCTGCACGGGGCGCGCGGCGCGGTGCGCTGGCCGATGATCGTGCTGCGCACGCCGAAGGGCTGGACCGGCCCGCGGGTGGTGAACGGCCTGCCGGTCGAGGGCACGTTTCGCGCGCATCAGGTCCCGCTGGCGGCCGTCCGGTCCGACCCGGCACAGCTCGCGGCGCTCGAGACCTGGATGCAGAGCTACGCGCCGGACCAGCTGTTCGATCGCAGCGGGCGGCTGATCGAGCGGCTGCGCAAGCTCGCCCCCGAGGGACGGCGCCGGATGGGCGCCAACCCGCACGCCAACGGCGGCGTGCCCGCGACCCCGCTCGAGTTGCCGACGTTCACCAGCTACGCGGTCGCCGTCGACGCACCCGGGGCGCGGCTCCACGAGTCGACCCGCGCGCTGGGCGAGCTGTTGCGCGACGTCTACCGGGGTAACCCGACGAGCTTCCGCCTGATGTGCCCCGACGAGACCACGTCGAACCGGCTCGGCGCGGTGTTCGAGGTCGAGAACCGCTGCTTCCAGGAGCCGTCGATCGCGATCGACGATCACGTCTCGACCGAGGGCCGGGTCATGGAGGTGCTGAGCGAGCACAACTGCCAGGGCTGGCTCGAGGGCTACGTGCTGACCGGGCGCCACGGGCTGTTCGCGACCTACGAGGCGTTCGCGCTGATCGTCGCGTCGATGGCGACCCAGCACAGCAAGTGGCTCGACGCGACCGCTGCGCTGCCGTGGCGCGCCCCGGTCCCATCGCTCAACTACCTGCTGACCTCGACGTGCTGGCGCAACGACCACAACGGGTTCAGCCACCAGGGCCCGGGCTTCATGGACACGATCATCTCGAAGAAGGGCACGGTCGCGCGGGTCTACCTGCCGCCCGACGCCAACTGCCTGCTGTCGGTCGCGGATCATTGCCTGCGCAGCAAGAACTACGTGAACCTCATGATCATCGACAAGCAGCCGCAGCTGCAGTGGCTGTCGATCGCGGCGGCCCGCGAGCACTGCGCGCGCGGCCTGTCGATCTGGGACTGGGCGGGCACCGAGGGAGAGACCGAGGGGGAGACCGAGGCGGGCAGCGAGCCCGACGTCGTGCTGGCGTGCGCCGGCGACGTGCCGACGCTCGAGACCCTCGCCGCGGCGGCGTGGCTGCGCAGCCGCGCGCCCGAGCTGCGGGTCCGCGTGGTCAACGTCGTCGACCTGATGCGGCTGTTCTCGCCGCGCGAGCATCCCCACGGCATGCCCGACGACGGGTTCGTCGAGACGTTCACGCACGACGTCGACGTCTGCTTCTCGTTCCACGGCTATGCCGGCGCGATCCATCAGCTGCTGCACGCCCGGCCCAACGCGCATCGCTTCCACGTCCGCGGCTACAAGGAGGAAGGCAGCACGACCACGCCGTTCGACATGGTGGTGCTCAACGAGACCAGCCGGTTCCACATCGCGATGGACGCGCTCCGCCGGGCGCGGCGGCCGCCGCCCAACGCCGCCGAGCTGACCGAGGCCTGCCGGCGGGCGCTCGACGAGCACCGCGCCTACGTGGTCGCGCACTTCGAGGATCTGCCGGAGATCCGCGACTGGACCTGGCCGGGATGACGGCGATCCTCGCGTTCAACAGCGGTTCGTCGTCGCTGAAGTACGCGGTGTTCGACGGTGATCGCGCCGTCGCGCGGGACGCGGTCGACGGTGTCACCGACGTGCGCCGCGCCGTGCTCGGCGTGCTCGATCAGCTGGCGACGCGGCCGGCCGCGGTCGGCCACCGCCTGGTCCACGGCGGGCCCGATCACGTCGCGCCCGCGCGGGTCGACGCCGCGCTGCGCACCGCGCTGGACCGCCTGGTGCCGCTGTCGCCGCTGCACCTGCCCGCCGAGCTCGCCGCGATCGACGCGGTGGCGTCGCGCTGGCCCGACGCGCCGCAGGTGGTGTGCTTCGACACCGCGTTCCACCAGACGCTGCCGCCGGTCGCGCGCCGCCTCGCCCTGCCCGCCGCGCTCGACGCCGCAGGCGTCCGGCGCTACGGCTTTCACGGCCTGTCGTACGCGTCGATCGTGAGCGCGCTGCCACCCGCGCGGCTCCGCCGGGCGGTGATCGCCCACCTCGGCAGCGGCGCGAGCATGGCCGCGATCCGCGACGGCCGCTCGGTCGACACCACGATGGGGTTCTCGCCGTCGGGCGGCCTGGTCATGGCGACCCGGCCCGGCGATCTCGATCCGGGCGTGCTGGTCTACCTGCTCGACCACGGCCACGACGCACGCAGCCTCGAGCGCCTGATCAACCACGAGTCCGGGCTTCGCGCGCTCTCGGAGACCACCGGCGACATGCGGCAGCTGCTCGAGCAGCGCGCCGCCGATCCGCGCGCCGCGCTCGCGATCGACGTGTTCTGCTACCACGCGCAGAAGACGATCGGCGCGTTCGCCGCCGTGCTGGGCGGCCTCGAGACCCTGGTGTTCACCGGCGGCATCGGCGAGCGCGCCGCGCCGATCCGCGCCGAGATCTGCCGCGGCCTGGAGTTCCTCGGCATCGAGCTCGACGAGGCCGGCAACGCTGCCGGCGCGCCGATCATCAGCACCGGCCGCTGCGAGGTCCGGGTGATGCACACCGACGAGGAGCGCGAGATCGCCCGGGCGACCCGCCGCGTGCTCGGCGAGGCTCCGATCGGCGCGGGTTGACCGAGGTGTTGCCGCGACGAGCGAGCAGCCGCCGCGCGGCTCCTTGACTCGCTCGTGGCCTCGACGCGACGCCACCCCACCAGGTTCACGGATTCCGGCATGGATTCCGGCGCGGCGCGGCCATCGCGCCGGCGAGGCGCGACGTCACCGATCGCGCGTCACGAACCGCGCACGCGCTCGGGGCAGCGCCGCCCTGCGGCGCCCGGTCAGCCGCCAGCCCTGGTCGATCGCCGCGGCGACCGTCGGGTGCACGTCCGGATGGTCCTCGGGGCGCCGGTCGCCGCGCACCAGCGGCTGGAACAGCATCGAGACCAGCGCGCCGAGGTTTCCGCAGATCGCGCCGGCGCCAACGGCCAGCCACAGCACCAGCCAGCACAGCGCACGGGGCAGGACATCGACGAGGAACACGGCGGACGCCGCCATCCCCGCGAGGCCGAAGGCGAGGAAGAACGCGACGGAGACCAGCAGCTCTCGGCCATGAGCGCGACGGCAAGCGCGGCACCGCGGGACCGGGATCCTGGTGGTGGTGCTGATCGGATCGCCGCCGCGGAGCTGCGTGACCCGGCGGAGCTCGCAGTGGCGCGCACACCGATGGTCGGCCGACCGCCGCTCGCAGAACCAGCAGCGCGCGGTTCCCATGGCTCATGATGTGCGCGACGCGCGAGGTTCGTCAAGATCGATGCCGCTCACGCGCCCCGCTGCGGACCGGCGGCCCGCATTCACCGCGCCGTACCATCCGACCGCGCCGTACCATCCGGACGTTGCAGCCAGCGGCGAGGCGATCGCCGGACCGGCCGGCGCCGTGTCAGTCGCAGCAACGCTGGGAGGCGCTCGGCGGTCACACCGACATGCGGCGACGGCTGCCAGCAGCGATCCTCGTGTCGATGGCAAGTCATGCCCTCGCGCTGGGGTGGGTCGTGTGCAGTGGCGCCGTGCTCGCCGTCCCGCTGCGCGACCGCCCGGCGGCGGCGATCGCGCCCCCGCCGGCCGACGCGGCCGCGGCCGAGCCGCTGTCGGTGGTGCTGCTTGACCTGCGCGAGGACCCGGTCGCGTACGACGCGACGACTGCGCCGATCCCGCCGCGCGCCGCGAGCTCGACGCCGGCGCGCCGACGACCTCCGGCCGCCAGCGCCGCGATCGCGACCGGCGCGACCGGCGCGACCGGCGCCACGACCGCCGGCGAGCCGGCGCGCGCCGAGCCCGGAGACTCGCCGGGGACGACGACGCGCGCGCCCGCGCGGCCACCGACCGCGGGGCTGTCGCCGGGCTTCATCGAGCGGTTCCTCGATAGCAGCAAGCCGCTCGCGCCGACGCCCGACATCCCCGGCGAGCGGATCGCCGAGGCGCTCGCCGATGCGCGCCGCCAGCTGCGCCACGCCGAGCACATCGGCAGCAGCCAGGTCGGCGCGCTGCGGCAGCGGGTCGTGGCGCTGAACGAGCAGCGCGCCGCCGAGGAGCTGACGCCGGCGGGCGGCGGCACCTACAAGGCCGACAAGTCGACGTTCACCGCCAAGGTCGACGACGACGGCCGGGTCCATCTCGAGGACAAGTCGGCCGCGCTCGACACTCAGGACCGGATGATGCTCGGCCGCGGCGTCGATCCGTACGCGCACAACAAGCTCGCGCTGCTCGACCGCACGCGCGATCAGCGCGCCGCGATCGGCGAGCGCCACCAGCGGGTCCAGCTGGCGCGCTCGGCCGAGCTGATGCAGCGCAACGTCGATCGGCTGTGGGCGATGACGCGCGATCTCGCGGCGCGCAAGCGCGGGCTGTTCGAGCTGTGGGACGACTGCGCGGAGACCGGCAGCGACGAGCTGGTCACCAGCGGCGCCGCGGCGCGGGAGCTCGTCCTCGGCGCGATCCGCGCCCGGCTCCGCGGCGGCGACGCGTACACGCCGGCGGAGCTGGTCGAGCTCAACGCCCGGCGCAAGTCGAAGACGGCGTTCGCGCCGTACGAGTGAATCTCGTCGGCGAGGGCGGTCGATCGGATCACCGCGGACGGCGCGGTCGCCGGTCGCGGGACGTCGCAGCAAGGCGCGGCCGGCGGCTCGAAACGAGTCGCCTCGCCCATGATGCCACGTGTAGGCCGGGGCGGTGGCAACCGTCTGGGTGCCGGGCGTGTCGCAACATCGGGGTCGGAGGCCGGCGTGGCCCTGGACCGCGGATGGTCCAGGGGCCGGGATAGACCGTCTCTGTAGGTGGCACGTGGAATGTTGATGCTATCCTCAATCGTTGGACGACAGCTGGGCCCCCTGAGGGCCATCACGCAGGGAGCCCACCACCGTGCAAGCTAGTGATGACCCAGGGCCATCGATCGAGCGCGAGATCGAGCGCGGGACGGGGGATACGTCGGCGATCCAGCGACTGATCGGAAAAGCCCGGCGCCGGATCCGCAGCCAGTGGGCGCTCGAGGGCGCGACCACCGCCGCGATCCTCGCCGCTGCCGCCGCCCTGGTGGTGATCTTCCTGATCCGCGTCGAGGCGGTCGAGCGCTCGACCGGCATCGCGCTGCTGGTCGGCGCGGCCGCGATCATCGTGGCCGGCGCCGCGATCGCCGCGTCGCGACGGATCGACGACGAGCGGGTGGCGCGGCGGATCGACCGCGCGTCCAACCTGTCCGATCGGCTGTCGACCGCGGTGGCGTTCAGCCGCGCGGCGGTGCCCGCCGACGGTGACCCGACCCACGAGCTGATGCTCGCGGCGATCCGCGACGGCGTCCGCGCGGTGCCGCGGGCCGACATCGTGCGCGCCACGCCGTTCGTCGCGCCGGCCGATCTGCGTGCCGCGCTGGGCTTCCTCGCGATCTCGGCGCTCGCCGCGGGCCTGGCGATCCCCACGGTGGATCGCTCGCCGCACCTGTACCGGGTCGAGCCCGATCACGGCGCGCCTGGTGACGAGGTGATGCTGCGCGGCGCCAATCTGATGACCGGCATCGCGCACCCGATCGCGAGCCTGCCGGCGAGGAGCGCGATCGGCGCCGCCGGCGTGCCTGCCGAGGCGACCCAGCCGACGACGGTCGTCCACGGCTTCGTCCCGGCGGACGCCACGGTCACGCTCGGCGACGGCAAGGCCCACCGCGCGCGGGTGCTCGACTGGGCCGCGGACCGCATCGTGATCCAGGTCCCCGACGACGCGCCGGTCGGCCCGACCACGCTGACCGCGTGGATCGGCGACGAGGCGGTGGGGCCGCTGGCGTTCACGGTGATCGACCGCAAGGACCCGCGCTACCACAAGGCCGACTCGGTGGCGCTCGAGCCCGACGACCGGGCCTACCTCGACGCGCTGCTCGGCGAGATCAAGGCAATCGCCAAGCGCGATCAGGTGCCCGAGCTCGACGAGTTTGCCAAGCAGATCGAGCAGCTGCTCCAGGACGCCGAGCTGGGCAAGATCTCCAAGGAGAAGCTGCTCGATGCGCTCGCCAAGGCCGAGGACAAGCTCAACCAGAACGCCGAGCCCGATCAGCGCGACATCGACAAGCAGCTCGCCGAGCTGGGCAAGCAGCTGGCCAAGGACCAGCTGACCAAGGAGCTCGGCGACGCGCTGCAGAAGACCGATCTGAGCAAGGCCCAGCAGGAGCTCGAGAAGCTGGCCGAGAAGCTCGACAACAAGCAGCTGTCCGACAAGGACAAGGAGCAGCTGGCCAAGCAGCTCGACAAGGCGGCCAAGCAGCTCGACAACAAGCAGCAGCAGGACCAGAAGCAGCAGAAGCAGCAGCACCAGAAGCTCGAGGAAGAGATCCGCCGGCTCGAGAAGAAGAAGCAGGAAGCGAAGACCGAGAAGGAGCAGCTCGACGTCGAGCGCCAGCTGAACAAGAAGAAGGACGAGCTGAAGAAGCTCGACAAGGATCAGCAGGACAAGGACGAGTCGGCGCAGCGCCAGGCGCTCAAGCGGCTGTCCCGCGACATGGAGAAGGCGGCCGAGAACCTCGAGAAGAAGCAGGACAAGACCGGCGAGCAGAAGGACTCCGACCAGCAGGATCAGCAGGCGTCGCAGAAGCTCAAGGACGCGGCACGCGAGACCGGCCGGGTCGATCAGGACCGCCGCAAGCAGGCCACGCAGAAGAAGATGTCGTCGCAGATGGACGACCTGCGCGAGGCGATGCGGCGAGCCAAGCAGAAGGGCAAGAAGGACGGCAAGGATCCGTTCGGCAAGCAGAACAAGAACCAGGACTTCGCGCAGCGGGCGCGCGGCCAGCGCGGCCAGAGCTCGGCGTGGAAGCCGGGCCAGGGCCAGCAGCCGGGACAGGGCCAGAAGGGTCAGGGCCAGAACGGCCAGGGCCAGCAGGCCAACAACGGCAAGGAGTGGGGCGTCGGCCACGACGACAACCTCGTCGGCGATCCGACGCAGAAGACCGGCAACACCAAGGACGACGACCTCCAGGGCAAGCAGGGTAGCGAGGGCGGCGGCACGCGCGAGACCATCCTGTCGGCGGCCCAGAAGGGCTTCGCCTCGGCGCGCTACCGCGACGTCTACGGCAAGTACCACACGATCGTCGAGGAAGTGATGCGGACCGAGAAGCTGCCGTCGAGCTACAAGTACTACGTCAAGCGCTACTTCGCGAAGATCCACCCGACCGGCGCCAAGGGCGGCGCCGGCGACGCCACGACCGCAGGAACCCCCGAGGACAAGACCCCATGAGCACTGCCGCCGCCGCGCGCGACGTCGAATCGACCGTCGAGATCTTCACGACCGACCTGGGCCGGCTCCGCCAGGAGATCTCGACGATGATCGTCGGCCAGGAGACCATCATCGAGGGCGTGCTGATGTGCCTGCTCGGCGGTGGCCACGCGCTGCTCGAGGGCGTGCCGGGCCTGGGCAAGACCATGCTGGTCCGGACGCTGGCCGAGACCATCCACGCCACGTTCTCGCGCATCCAGTTCACGCCCGACCTGATGCCGGCCGACATCGTCGGCACCAACGTCATCACCGAGGACCACGGGCTCAAGCGCTTCGAGTTCCAGAAGGGTCCGATCTTCGCCAACATCCTGCTCGCCGACGAGATCAACCGCGCGACGCCCAAGACCCAGTCGGCGCTGCTCGAGGCGATGAGCGAGGGCTCGGTCACGGTCGCCAAGCAGACCTACGTGCTCGAGAAGCCGTTCTTCGTGCTGGCGACCCAGAACCCGCTCGAGATGGAGGGCACCTATCCCCTGCCCGAGGCCCAGCTCGACCGGTTCTTCTTCAAGCTGGTGGTCGAATACCCCGGCAAGGAGGACCTGCACACCATCCTCGACCGGACCACCACCGATCACCTGCCCCAGCCCCAGCCGGTGATCGAGAAGGCGCGGATCCTCGAGATGCGCGAGCTGGTCCGCAAGGTCCCGCTGGCCCGCCAGATCCAGGACTACGCGGTGCGCGTCGTGCTCGCGACCCACCCGGAGAACCCCGAGTCGACGGCGATGTCCAAGCAGTTCATGCGCTACGGCGCGTCGCCGCGCGGCCTGCAGGCGGTCATCCTCGCCGCCAAGATCCGCGCGCTGCTCGCGGGCCGCTACGCGGTCGCGATCGACGACATCCGCAACGTCGCCGCCCCCGCGCTGCGCCACCGGATGATCATGAACTTCGAGGGCGAGGCCGAGGGCATCCGGACCGATGCGATCATCGCCGAGATCCTCCACGCGACCCGGGAGGCATGAGTCCTTTGGCTCGCTCGTCCGCTGCACAGCTCCGCCCGCTCGACCGGCCCGCCGCCGCGCCGGTCAACCGCGCCCAGGACCGCTCGGCGCTGTTCGATGACCGGTTCCTGAAGACCCTCGAGCACCTGCACATGGTGTCGCGCAAGGTGTTCGCCGGGAACCTGCGCGCCGAGCGCCGGACCCGCAAGGTCGGCTCGGGCATCGAGTTCGCCGACCACCGGACCTACGCGCGCGGCGACGACTTCCGCTACATCGACTGGAACCTGTACGGCCGGCTCGACAAGCTGCTGCTCCGGCTGTTCGAGGAGGAGGAGGACCTCCACATCTACATCCTGGTCGACGTCTCGGACTCGATGGCGATCGGCTCGCCGCTGCCCAAGCTGCACTATGCGATGCAGGTCGGTGCGGCGCTGAGCTACGTCGGCCTGGCCAACCTCGACCGCGTCGCGATCCTGCCGTTCGCCGGCCGGCTGATCGATCGGCTGCCGCCGTCGCGCGGCAAGAACCGGATCTTCCGGGTGTTCGAGTTCCTGCGCAGCTGCGAGATCGGCGGCCAGACCGATCTCGCCGAGTGCATGAAGACGTTCGTCGCCCAGAACAAGCGTCGCGGGCTCGCGGTCTTGATCAGCGACTTCTACGATCCGATCGGCTTCGAGCAGGGCCTCAACACGCTGCGCTACAACAAGTTCGAGCCGTTCGTGCTCCAGGTCTACGACAAGCGCGAAGCCGATCCGCAGCTCCACGGCGACCTCGCGCTGGTCGACTGCGAGACCGGCGATACCCGCGAGGTCACGGTGTCCAAGGCGCTGCTCGAGGCCTACCAGCGCGAGCACGAGCGCTACTGCAAGGAGCTCGAGGCGTACTGCACCAAGTACGCGATGGCGTTCTTCCGGACCCATACGGCGATCCCGTTCGACCAGCTGGTGCTGCGGATCTTCCGGTCGGGAGGGTTCCTGAGGTGAGCGATCAATGAGCCTCCTCGGGCCGATTCCGCTCGCGGTGTTCGCGTGGGTCGCCGGCGGCGCGCTGGTGCTGGCGATCGGCGCCTACATCATCAAGATGCGGCGCCGCCGGTTCGAGGTACCGTTCTCGCGGCTGTGGCAGCGCGTGCTCGATCAGCGCGACGCCAACGCGCTGTGGAAGCAGCTCAAGCGGCTGCTGTCGCTGCTGCTGATGCTGCTGATCATCGGCATCATGCTGTTCGCGGCGCTCGATCCGACGCTCGGCGTGGTCGACCGCAAGGCGCGCAGCGTGGTGATCCTGTTCGACGCCTCGGCGTCGATGAAGGCGATGGACGGCAACGACAAGGGCGACCAGTCGCGGCTCGATGCCGCCAGGGAACGCGCCAAGCACCTGATCGACGGCATGGGCGGCGGCGACGTGGCGATGGTGATGAAGGTCGACGGCCAGGCCACGCCGATGTCGCGGTTCTCGAACGATGCGCCGATGCTCGACAAGATCGTCGACGGCATCGCCGCGAGCGACACGCCCGCCGACCTGACCCGCGCGCTCGGCGCCGCGGCCGATGCGCTGCGCGACCGGCCCAACCCGCTGATCGTCCTGGTGTCCGACGGCGCGTTCCCCGAGCAGCAGCTGAGCCTGGTGCGCTGGGCGCCGGCGACCCCGGGCGCGCCGCCCGCCGCACAGCCTCCGGCCCAAGCGCCCCGGACCGGCCTGGCCTGGAACACCAAGAACCTCGCCGCGGTCGATCTGTCGAACATCGACGTCCGCTACCTCCCGGTCGGCCGACGCAGCGACAACGTCGGGATCATCGCGTTCAACGTCCGGCGCTACATCGCCAACAAGGCGGCGTACGAGGTCTACATCGAGATCCAGAACTTCGGCCAGGAGCCGGCGCACCGCCAGCTCACGCTGTACAACGGCGACACCGCGGTCGACGTCCGCCGGCTCGATCTCGCGCCCGGCCAGCGCATCCACGAGGTCTACGCCAAGCTGCCGGCGAGCGTCGACGACAAGCTGCGCGCGTCGCTGCGCCCGGTCGACGGCGCGGGCGGCTCGGATCCGTTCGCGCTCGACGATCAGGCGTTCGCGCTGTTGCCGGTCAAGAAGAAGCAGAAGGTGCTGGTGGTCGGCTCGCCCAACCTGTTCCTCGAGGGCGCGCTGCTGGTCTACGAGAACATCGACCTGATCGGCCGGATGTCGGCCGATGACTACGCCGCGCGGCCCGGGGTCGCCGACGGCGCCGATGTCGTGGTGTTCGACGACGTCACGCCCGAGGTGCTGCCGCCGCCGCCGGCCTCGCTGCTGTACTTCCATCCCAGCGGCCCGGCCAGCCCGATCGCGGTGCGCGGCGAGGTCAAGAACCCGCACATCACCGAGGCCGACGAGGGCCACCCGGTGATGCGCTGGGTCACCCTGTCCGATGTCTACATGGATCGCTCCGACGGGTTCGCCCCCGATCCGAAGAAGGGCGAGTCGACCCTGGCGTTCTCGGTGACCGACTCGGTGATCGCCGCCAAGCGCGACGGCAAGCGCAAGATCCTCGCGATCGGGTTCTCGCTGCCGGCGCAGGGCCGCGACAGCGCGACCGACCTGCCGATGCGGGTCGCGTTCCCGATGATGCTGGTCAACGCGCTCGACTGGTTCGCCGGCGACACCACGGATCTGCTGACCACCTACGCCACCGGCAGCCGCGAGCGGGTGCCGCTCGACGGCGTGGTCGGCGCCACCGAGGCCGAGGTCCGCGGCCCCGACAACCAGCTCACCCACACGCCGGTGATCGACGGGCTCGCCACGTTCTACGGCTCGCGGGTCGGCTACTACGACCTCGCGGCCAAGGCGCCCGGCGGCGGCGTGCTCGCCCGGATCGAGCTCGCGGCCAACCTCGCGTCGCCCGAGGAGTCCGACATCGCCCCCTCGGCCAAGCTCACGCTGGGCGGCGCCGGCGGCAAGCAACTCGCCGAGCCCGAGGCGTTCGCGATCAGCCACAGCCAGAAGCTGTGGATCTACCTCATCGTGCTCGCGGCGGGGCTCGTCCTCGTCGAGTGGATCACCTATCACCGACGGATCACCGTGTGACGCCCTTGCACAAAGCCGTTCGTTCGCTGCTCACCGTGTCGGCCCTGGTCCGGATCGCGATCGCGGCCGCCGCGGTCACCGCGATCGCCGTCGGGCTGTCGACGTGGATCGGCGACCACACCAGCCTCCACATCGACTGGCTGCCGACCCGGCCGATCGACCTGCTCCGGCCCTCGGCGCTGTACCTGGCCGCGATCGTCCCGGTGTTCTACCTGCTGCGCGTCCTGTCGCTGACCGACCTGTCGCTCGCCCAGCAGCTGACCCAGGCCACGCTGCGCTCGCTGGTGATCACCGGGATCGCGATCGCGCTGGCCCGGCCGTCGTGGATCACCGAGCAGAGCAAGGTCGCGACCATCGTCCTGGTCGACGTCTCGGACTCGGTCTCGGACAAGCAGCTCGCCGCGGCCAGGACCTACGTCGACGCGATCGCAGGCGCCGCGGGCGCCGGCGACGGTAACCTCCAGCTGATCACGTTTGCCGAGCAGCCCACCGCGGTCCGCAAGGCCGACGGCCGGCCGCTGTCGGCGGGCATCGAGCGCCACGCCGGCGGCGGCGCCGGCACCGACACCCAGGCCGCGATGCAGCTGGGCTACGGCATGTACCCCGACGGCTACCTGCCGCGCATGGTGGTCGTGTCCGACGGCAACCAGACCCAGGGCGACATCGCAGTCGAGGCCTATCGCGCCAAGGAGCTCGGCGTCCGGGTGTCGTGGCGGACCTTCGACCAGGACAAGACCAGCGAGATCCGCGTGGTCGGCGTGACCGTGCCCGACGAGATCAAGGTCGGTCAGCCCTACGAGGTCACCGCCGAGGTGTGGTCGACCGAGGCCCAGAAGGCGACCCTGGCGCTGCAGCAGGACGAGTTCCCCAACGGCCTCGAGCCGAACAAGGAGGTCGAGCTGCGCGAGGGCAAGAACCTGGTCAAGTTCAAGTCCGAGGCCAAGCACGCCGGCGCCACCACCTATCGCCTGACGCTCGCGAGGTTCGAGCACGACACCGAGGCCCAGAACAACCAGGCGGTGATGACCGCGCCGGTCAAGGGCCGGCCCAACGTGCTCTACGTCGAGGGCGGCATCCTGCGCGAGCCCGGCCAGGCCGGCCACCTGCAGCGCGCCCTCGAGCACGAGAACATCGACGTCACCGTGCGCGGGCCCAACGGGATCCCGGCCAGCCCCAAGGAGCTCGAGAAGTTCGATCTCGTGCTGGTGTCCGACGTGCCCGCGCACCTGATGGGCGCCGGCCAGATGCAGGCGCTCGACGCCTACGTCTCGCAGATGGGCGGCGGCCTGATCATGGCCGGCGGAGAGGACTCGTTCGGCTCGGGCGGCTACGAGCGCACCAAGATCGAGCAGATCATGCCGGTGCGGTTCGACTCCGAGCGGATCAAGGACCAGCCCGACGTCGCGGTGGTCCTGGTGATCGACCGCTCGGGCTCGATGCAGGGCCCCAAGCTCGAGGCCGCCAAGGAGTCCGCGCGCGCCACCGCCGAGGTCCTGTCGCCGACCGACTACATCGCCGTGGTCGCGTTTGACAGCGAGGCTCAGGTCTACGTCCACCCGACCCGCGCGTCGAACAAGATGCGGATCTCCAACGACATCGCGCGGCTGCAGTCGGGCGGCGGCACCAACATCTTCCCCGGCCTCAAGGACGCGTTCGAGATCCTGCAGGGCATCAACGCCAAGGTAAAGCACGTCATCCTGATGACCGACGGCGAGGCGCCGTCCGACGGCATCGCCGAGCTGGTCCAGGACATGCGCGCCACGCGGATCACCGTGTCGTGCGTCGGCGTCCAGGGCGCCGATCGAAATCTACTGTCGATGATCGCCGACGCCGGCGACGGCCGGCTCTACATGGTCGAGGACATCGGCGCGCTGCCCAAGATCTTCATGAAGGAGACCCAGGAGGCCCAGAAGAGCCAGCTGGTCGAGGACGTGATCCACGTCCGGGTCGCCAAGAAGGTCGAGGCGATCGAGGGCACCAACGTCGAGAACGCGCCGCCGCTGCACGGCTACGTCACCACCAAGCCCAAGCCGACGGCGGAGACCATCCTGATCTCCGACCTCGGCGAGCCGATCCTGGCGCGCTGGCGCTACGGCGGAGGCACCGCCGTGGCGTGGACCTCCGACGTCAAGAACCGCTGGTCGGCCGAATGGATCCGGTGGAACGGCTACCCCAAGTTCTGGGCCCAGGTGATCCGGTCGTCGATGCGCCGCAAGGTCTACGACAGCTACGATCTCACCGCCAAGGTCGCCGACGGTCGCGCCCACGTCGTGGTCGACGCGATCGACACGGGCGACAAGTTCGTCAACGAGCTCGATACCCACCTCGAGGTCGTCGATCCGGCGACCGACAAGACGATCGAGAAGATCCCGATGCCGCAGACCGCCGCCGGCCGCTACACCGCGGACTTCCGGATCCAGAAGTACGGCAGCTACCTGCTCAAGGCGGTCCACCAGCGCGACGGCAAGACCGTGGCCGAGTCGCTGGGCTCGGTCGCCCTGTCCTACCCGCTCGAGTACCTGCGCACCACGCCCGATCCCGAGCCGCTGCGCCACGCCGCCGAGGTCTCGGGCGGCCACGATCAAGCCCAGCCCGCCCAGATCTGGGACCCCGGCACCGAGAAGGTCGACTACGCCCAGGACCTGTGGCCGTTCGTCCTGCTCGGCACGCTCGCGCTGTTCCTGCTCGACATCTACGCCAAGCGGGTCCGGCTGTTCGGCTACCGGACGATCAAGTTCCAGTAGCAGAGCGTCAATCCCTCCCGCGCGCGCAACGGA
>Ga0307515_10013190_pt1 | contig 15460 bp, 16 predicted proteins | sample 17_EM_MG_FD_194513 | JGI IMG/M metagenome (GOLD analysis project Ga0307515, IMG submission 194513) | Populus trichocarpa ectomycorrhiza microbial communities from riparian zone in the Pacific Northwest, United States - 17_EM | ecosystem: Host-associated > Plants > Roots > Unclassified | place... | reverse complement strand
AAATAACTCTATATTCTTTTAATTTTCCCTTTTAAACCCCGTAAAATTAAATCAAAAGCCAACAGGCCAAAATTGGGTTACAACAGACAACATCATCATCATCTTTTAATTGCCTAATCATCATCTCTTCATGCTCCCTTTATTGTGCATTAAATGGATTGAAATCTACTTGCATTTCTCTAACTCTCTTTTTTTAAAACATTTCCTTTAAGATTTAAAAGCATTTAATGTCAAACATCATGAGGATATTTACGACATTGTTCAACTTCTTCTTTAGCTCCAGCTAAATGTTGTTTAAATCGATTAATGTCACCATCCGCAAAAACTTAGCACAATATAAACATATTAATTTAGTTCTTTTACATCTAACACTAAGTTCAGGAGCTTCTCTACAATGACCACATGCCAAATCTGTTCTTCCTCTGCTACCACTTGACATGCAAATTAAAGGTTGAGATGATTGGACCGTTGAAGGATCACTATTTAAAGTACTACTATCACGAGAAGACATTTTAAGGACCTATATTAAACCAAATCAAACATAAATTATCATATTATATTCACCTAATTAACAATAAAACAAGCATATAGTTGCATGCTTACAATAAACATGCAACTTACGGGAGGAGCTGCATGGGTATAAAAAAACTAAGTGCTGGAAAAGTCAAAGGGCATAAATTGAAATAGCTGATGCCAGAAGCGCACACACATATATAAAGGCTCTGTATAGTTATTGCAATTAAAGCCAATAAAAACAAATACTAGCACACTTATTACTCTTTGTTTGGAACCAATGTTAGATGCCCCTATGAAACCAGTATTTTAAGAATCTCACAGTTTTATTTATTTATTTGCAGATATATGGTTTGATCTTTTGGTGCCTGAAGAAGCAATGACTGAAGGATTTACAAAACGCCTTTATACGAAGTGAGATTAGCGGATTTATAGAAGCAAAAAACAGATTGATTTTGCAACATGTTTATTAGAAAATGTTAGTGCATTTGAGCAGATGACTTTGTCATTGCATACCAAGATATCCTCAATATCTAGGGAGTGGTCAGAGAGGTATGAGGCCATACGGGGATCATGAAAGGAAACGTCCATGATTCTTTGAACAACTGCAACAAAATGCCTTCTCTAAAAATGTCAAGGTGGTCATTGGATGATATATTTTATATGTGTGTCTTTCTCCTTTCAATCACATTAATTTCTATCCTACACTAATACTAAGGGAATAGTGCAGTCAAAGCATTACATATTACAGTTTGAAAATTTCTCATTCATGATATATACACAGGAAAGTCTTCCATGCCATCGTGGAAACAACACCCCTTGACTTCATTGCAGACAAAGGTAATTTTGTTTCTAAGTTTGTTATCATCATGCTCTAGAATATTTTAAAACCAGAAAAGACTAGTTTGCCCAAAACTAGGAAGATGCAAATAAAGAACTAATTCATGAATCATAACTTCCTAGATGAAAATACTTAATTAAATAATATGCAAAAATTACCAACCTTGGTAATTTAATAACCAACATGTTGTTTTACTTGGATGAATCAAGCAATAAAAACAGAAAAAATATATAGTTTACCTGAATGTTTCTGCCAGCAAAAAAAGGTTCTCCAAGTGTTCGGTTACTGATTCGCTTAAGCAATCAGTGAAGAACAGGGATCTAAAAGAGAATAATGGTTTAGAAAAGAAATAACCAACATGGAAGAATCAACCAATAGAAAACATAATATAAATAGTTTACCTGCAAAAATGAGGTTCTCTAAGTGTCTGATTACAGGTTAGCTTAAGCAATCAGAAAAGAAAAGGGAGATAAGAGAGAAGAATTGTTTAGAAAAGAATTGTAGCATAGAGAGTGTGGAAGAGATTGAATGTTAAGAGTAGGTTCTGCAGCTGCTTCGTTGGCTTAAACAGACAGATTAGGTTTTTTGTCTTCGACTCTTCAATGAAACGGTGACGTTTTATATATATATATATATATAACAGTCAGGTCTCATCTGGGTTTTACCTGAGTCTTATGGGTCCTGAGTCGACCCTCCAGGTCGACCGAGTTTTTCTGAGCCAAATCCTTGGTTAATTTTTTTTTAAACTCAATCCAGTTCCAGTCTCAGGTTAGCTGAGTTCCAGGTCAATCCGTTGGGTCAGGCCGAGTTTCAAAACCATGCTTTTAAGTGAAACAAAGTTATTAAAGTATAAAAAATATATATGGATCTATCCCTAATTAATCTTGTGATATCTAATGGATTCTCTTGAAAAAAAATAATTTTATCCCAAATTACAGCTTTGTAAAATGATAAAATGTAAAATATTAATAATATTTTGAGGGAGGTTATGTACGTACATGCATACTGTGTTTGTAAAATGTAGTTATTGGTGGTCGTGTGTGTGTGTGTATGTATGTATGTATGTATAGGGTGGAAATAGACGATGATGGTGATGATATACCATACCTAACATTTTGGTTTCTTGGTTTCTCCCTGGCCGCTGGCTGGCTCTCTCTGGTCGTTCAATGCCGTTATTTTCATTTTGAATCTGATCAAATCAATCGTCTTCTTGTATTGTATATCTGGATCGATGATGATATGATCAGTGCTCCCTCCCTTTCCAGTCCAATCCAAGCCAATCGCCTGTACAAATATTGATCTCTGCTTCCACTTCCAGCTACCGCATAGATGGTATTAATATTTGTCTTCCTTAATTTTATCCTTTATCTCTTCTTTTCTTTTCCATCTTCTTGTCCTTCTCTCCTCTCCAGTAGCTAGCTAGCTAGCTTACTAGCTAGGTACGACTCTTTCTTTCTTTCTTTTTTCTTTTCAAAATTGACCCACTCATGCCATTAGCCGATATTAATCTTAAGTATATAATGTTTTTTTCTCGTAATTGACAGCCATAACTAACTAATTAACTACTACTAGTAATGGGATCTTGCTTTTCTATCATGGGGAAGAAGAAGAAAAAGGATACTGACGATGACCCACTATCCTTATCATCGTCATCAATCACTTCAACTTCTCATCTTTGGAAGAAGAGATCATCATCATCAGCTACTAATGCTAATGCTGATCCAAGTGTGCTCCTTCACATTCCTGGCAGGCTCACCACCAATGGAGCCACCAAACTGGGTTGCTTATATACTCAGCAGGGCAAGAAAGGCACCAATCAAGACGCCATGCTCTTTTGGGAGGTACCTAGTAGTCATTTATAATATTATTACCCTCTTTTTTTTTTTCTTAATTTAAATTGCTACTTCTTGGTATTCCTTTTCCTCTTTTTTTCCCTCAATTAAACCACCCGTTTCTCTTCTTAGTAATTTGCATAAAAAATGCAATTTTTAATTGTAATTCAAACAGTCTCATTTACATTACTCTGTTTGAAAAAAAAAAATTGACAGAGAATTTATTTTTGATTTCTGACCTGGTTGTAGGTTTGATATAATGTTGACTTACTCTGACTGGGTTGGAAATTGGAATGTTTCTCTCTGCTGTAGAATTTCAGCTCAACCACAAATGATACCGTTTTTTGTGGGGTATTTGATGGTCATGGTCCTTATGGTCATTTGGTCGCCAAGAAAGTTCGCGATTCCCTTCCACTCATACTTTCTACCCACTGGAATTCTGCTCAACACAGCTGCCTTCCAAATGCTCCCCCTGCAGCAGCAGCAGCAACCACAAATTCTGATGAAGCCGTGGATGATGAATCTTTTGATTCTTTGGAGGTCGATGAAACTGAAAAACAACTCCCAGATATGTATCTTCCACTTAAAAAGTCTTTATTGAAGGCTTTTAAATTAATGGATAAGGAGTTGAAGTTGCATCCAACAATCGATTGTTTTTGCAGTGGGACCACTGCTGTTACTTTGATCAAGCAGGTACTTGTTCCTGCTTCATTCTCTATCCATTTTCTTTTCTTTTCTTTTATGATTTTCTAATATTCAGACCCAAATTCTCTATCAAATTTAATCTCAAGCTTGAGGATGAAAGTCTAGTTCAAACACTTGCTGGATTTCGATCGAAGTCACTAATCAAGTTTGCTCCAAATGTTGTATGCAATACCAATTAGAAGTTCTTAGAAGCATATTTGTTTTGTTAAGTTGTTAACAATCATTATGTTTGACTTGTGCTATCTTTGTGTAGATAATTTCCTAGTGATTTAGATTTCAACAGGAAGAATTAAGCCTTTTATTATCTCTTTTGAGCTATGATGATCTAAAAATCATTAATATTGAATTAATTAAATCACATAGACATCAAATAACTGTTTATTATTCACTTCTGATACAAGTATCACATGCAATTCGATTTGTTTATGCATGGCTATGTTTCAAATTCCCAAGCATGAATTAGTCATGCAAGATATTTAGAGTTTCTTCACTGTAGTTGAATTGAAGTATAGGTTTACAGCTTTGTTATTTGTAATGTGCAGAACAGTTTACAATTCGTTTAGGTGTTGGAAATCCTCATTTTTGGTAGCATAATTCTGCAGGAAGTCTGAAATTTTGAAGCATAAAAAGTGAATTGACAATGAAAGCAACCTGAATAATCACATCCAGTGTTTTAAGCAAAATTTGATTATGAAACCACTAAGCATAAGAGTGTAAAAAGACCCAAAGCATCTAAACCCAAAAAGAACCGTGCCTTTTTCAACAATGCATGGAATGCAGCTACCTTTTGTTTCCCATTAGCTTAGCATGCATCAAAGCTGCCTAGACAGTCCTTAGTTTCCCCCAGTAAGGTGAACTTTGAAGAGAGATCTTGCTCTTTAGCTTAAGCTATACTTGCAGAATCATTGTACAATATCACATGCTACCAGAGTATCAGTAGTAAAACTAGTTGCCATCGAAGGTGCCATCAGTTCTGCTCCATTGACCTTCTAAATCTCACATTATGATAGCATGAATTTCCACATATTCATTAATACAATCCATTTCGTGGTAGAAGCCAAGTCATTGTTTCAATAACAATCATATCTGAAGTTTGGTCTTTCTACTTGTGTAGATATTGCAGAGTTTTGTGAACTTTTATGTTAGATCATTAAACCATGTTATGGAAATCTAAATAAATATACAGTACACATGGCAATGTTTTCCTGATGTTTGCCTTAGCAATACTGTGACCGGGGGCATCTTTTCTAAATTTTGCTTTTGCAAGAAGTTCATGGCATGGGCTTTTGTGATTTTGGTGGCAAATACTGGGGACAAAAACCAATTATAGCAGATTTGTTGTTAATTCGTTTTAGGAATTCTGGAAGCGAAAAGATTGTGAGGTTCTCTGGCAGAGAATTGAGCTAGCAGTTACATGGTATGTTTAAATGGAGAGGAATATCATGATTATTTTGCGTGACAGAGTGGTTGTTAGGCATCTTTAAGGCTCTCTACCACTAGCACATTGAGAAGGATTTTCTTGCTGTACTCCCCCTCTTGCCTAAAATGGAACCCACCATGAGAATTATCCACGGGTTCCACCATCATGTGGAGAAGGGAGTACAACTCTGGGTACATTGAATAATTCCTCTTCAATTGGAATGGACTTATCCTTTAATTTTATTTGATTTTTCTTGAGGATTTCTTGCACTTCAGAGTGTCTCTGTTCGTAATATCTGTTTTGATTTATATTGTCAACTTGAGAAACATGACTTGTCTTGTATCTTGTTTAGATTTCCCAAAATGACTTTTTTGATATAGTAAATTAAACCTGGATCTAACAACACTGTAATGTGAAAATGTGGCTTTTCAGGGCCAGGATCTTGTTATTGGAAATGTTGGTGACTCCAGGGCAGTTTTAGCAACCAGAGACAAAGATGACTCCTTGCTTGCTGTTCAACTGACAGTTGACTTGAAACCTGATTTACCAAGTCTCTCTCTCTCTCTCTCTCTCTCTCTCTCACACACACACACACACATGAGTGCACATGCATTCATATTTTGCCTCTGATTCAGTTTTAAGGAAACAGAAAATAAAAATAAAGAGCGTGAGCGCGCGCACACACGAGTGCACATGCATTCATATTTTGCCTCAGATTCAGTTTTAAGGAAACAGAAAATAAAAATAAAGAGTCTCTCTGCAATATCATATATCGGGAAACTGCTTCGCATATATATTGGTAGAGCTTAGCAATCTTGTCTATTTGGATTAGGGGAAGCTGCCAGGATCCTGCAATGTAAAGGAAGGGTCTTTGCGTTACAGGATGAGCCAGAGGTTCCACGTGTATGGTTGCCTAACAATGACTCACCTGGTCTGGCAATGGCTAGAGCTTTTGGGGACTTCTGCTTGAAGGATTTTGGTTTAATTTCCGTTCCAGATGTTTATTATCGCTGCCTCACTGAGAGGGATGAATTCATTATTCTTGCTTCAGATGGGGTATTATTCCCTTCTTTCATTTTAATCTACGTGAGAGATTCTTTTTCTTATTCCAGGCCATTTGGCAATTTAATGTCTAAGAAGCATGCTATGTTTCCATTTTTTTGCCATGATCTTGATACTTTTTGCATTACCACTTTGTTGTCCTGCTAATATGAAGCTTTATTGTTACTGGATAATTAGAATGCTGATGGGTTTGCACTTTTATTAAGTGCATTGGACAGAGACTGACCTACCATCATATGGATGAACTCCATCCCTACTTTTCCAATACTGACATTACTATTGATATGTTAATAACATAGGTTTGGGATGTCCTCTCAAATAAGGAAGCAGTTGATATTGTGGCTTCAGCCCCTGGCCGTGCAACAGCAGCCAGAGCTCTTGTAGACTGTGCTGTCCGAGCATGGAGACTTAAATATCCAACATCCAAGAATGATGATTGTGCAGTTGTATGCCTCTTTCTTGAACATCTTTGTGCAGCAAATGCAGAGGTAGAAGAGCAGGATAAGAAAAAGATTCCTAAAGAGCCTGGGGAGCATTTTGTGACCAATGAGAACGTTGGGCAGTTAGAAACACAAGATGATTCTTGTGGTCTTGTTTTTACACATTCGAGTACCACACAAAACTCTGATGAGATTGTACCTGTCTCTGAGTTGATGGTTGAAAATCCTTCTGTGAAGTGCCTGGGCCAGTCCAAGAGGAGCCTGGCAGAGTGCATTTCAACTGCAGAGGATGAGGAGTGGTCGGCCCTAGAAGGTATCACAAGGGTTAATAGTTTGCTGAGCCTTCCTAGGCTCTTGGCTGGTGACAAAAGATCAGCCAGTTGGAGAAAATGGATATGAGAAATCTGAAGCCTCTACACTCTTTTAATCTAAGCAAATCTGATTTTGATGACGTCTTTGCAATCAAGCTGATGAAATTTGTTGATTTTGCAACTGTATATAGTTTGAAGTTGCTGGCTACAAATTGAAAGGTCTCCCAGTATATTGAAAAGGGATCGTTTTCTAATTTTAAGTTGGTATTTTCATTAGATCAGGTGAGTATCCTACTGAGAAGAGTGGCCTCACAGATTTTGTTCGTGATATTATTCATGGAATATGACCATATGTTGTTTGTTGTACTGCAATCAAATTCATGCTGACTTTTTTCTTTAAATCTCTCGCAAAAAGCTATTTGTTTGTATGTCTTGCTTGACAAATAAGAGAATTTAATATTTCGAACAACGTGCAGAATGTGCTCTGGTCTTTCGTAAATGTTAGTTTGGAATATGGCATGTTCCTTCCCCGCTAGCTAGTGGGGGCGCCATATATGTGTGAAGAAGCACTTGCTCTGCTTTAACACAACCAAGATAAATGGAGTAGGAAGCTGTGAAAATGGCAGAAGTTGATGATGTTACAAGTTCGAGGCAATAGCTAGCAGATGCAAGGAAGGAAGCATTTAATCACAAATCAGCTATTCAAGAAGTTGAATGTGAATCTTCCTGGACCTACGAAACAAAGATGTGTGCCACAAGTCGTGATTTACGATTCGCACAAATACCTATTTATATCCAACTGGCTTTACACCTTCATGTGTTATGTCCAAAAGAAAATTCATGTTTTGCAAGTGAATTTAATTATGTCTAGATTGCTTCTTTTCATTCATGCATTGACATTCTTCGACAGATTTAGGCTCAAGATTCTCATTTTCATTAATGATATCAAGCGATATATTATATGAAAAAATATTGTCGATAATTATTTCATTTCGATTCCATCTTTTCTTTGAAGAGATATAATTTATTAAGATCTCCTCATTTTTACTGTTTTCAGGTACTTGAACCTCTTTTGGGGTTTTATAATCAGTTATATTTATCTCCTCATTTTCTTTCTTAATAATGCCAATTTGATTATTTGCTCCTTTTTTTTTCCGAGGATTTTGTCTTTTGAACCAGTTGATCTATCATGCTTCTGGCATGCCATGGACTCATTTGCTATAATTTTAGTGGATTGTCCTACTAGGACTTCAATCCGGGCTAGAGCATTTGCAGTTGGTATATGAGATTTGGTTACTCTTTTTGAGTCAATGAATGCATTTGGTAGTTAATTTGCAATGTCTTGCAAACGAAGTATCTTTTAAACTTCTTGTTCACATTATATTGTACGAGGATCAAAATTCAATAATGACAATGCATTCCATGTAATATCTTTATCCAGCTGTGTAATTTCTCCCCTTAATGCTGGAAACATAGTCTCATCAAAATGACAATCGGCAAATTGTGTCGTAAATGAATCATCTATTAAGGGCTCATGATATTTAATTATTGATGGGGACTCAAACCCAATATATATTCCTAGCCTCTTTTGAGGACCCATTTTTATATGTTGTGGCAGATAAATTGAAATATATACCGCACAACCAAATATTCTTAGATAAGAAATGTTTGGCTCATGACCAAAAACCAATTGTAATGGAGAGAATTTGTGATACGTTATTGACCTAATGTGTATAAGTGCTACTGCATGTAAAACAACATACCCTCAAATAGAGACATAAAGTTTTGTTTTCATGAGTAGTGGTCTTACAATTAATTGGAGGCGTTTAATAAGTGATTCAGCAAGACCATTCTAACTATGAACATAGACAACAAGATGTTTAATGTTTATCCCAAGTGATATGTAATAATCATTAAATGCTTAGGATGTGAATTCACCAGCATTGTCAAGACAAATAGTCTTGATTATATAATCTGAAAATTATGCTTGTAATCTAATAATTTGAGCAAGTAATTTCGCAAACGTCAGGTTGCAAGTTGATAATAAACACACATGTGACCATCTTATAGATGCATCTACTAAAACTATAAAGTATCTAAATGGTCCACATGGTGAGTGAATGGACCCACAAATATCACCTTGAATACGTTCTAGAAATCTTGGGGATTCAGTCCCAACTTTAGCTTGTGATGGTCTAATAACCAATTTGCCTTGAGAACAAGTAGCACACGGGGATTTTCCTTGAATTGAAGAATCTTCTGGTTCTTCAATAAATGACCATGTGAATTCTCGATAAGTATTCGCATCATTATTGATCTAGGATGGCCTAACAAGTCATACAAAATAATAAAATTATTTGGTTCATTGAACTTCTGGTTCATTTTGCATTGACTTCGATTGTACTAATACTTGTGTAGTACAAACCTGAAGATAAAACAAGTAATTTTTTCAATGTTTGTTTTCTAGTAGAGACATTTGATACGATGTAAAGATATTCTATACCATTGTCATTGACAGTTTCAATATAGTACCCATTAAGTCGTATTTCTTTGAAACTTAGTAGATTTCTCCTTGATTTAGTAGAGAACAAAACATTATCAATAATAAATCTTGTTCCATTAGGAAGCATTATATTAGCTCTTCTAGAGCCTTCAATCAAGTCTACTGAACTTGATATTGTATTCACTTTTGCTTTCATCATTCTTATATTTGAAAAATATTATTTATGCCTGACAATAGTATGTGTTGTTGCACTATTTACTAAGCATATATCTCTACCACTGATATTGGGCTTATTTATAGCATAATGTGAATCCATATTCTTGATATGGGTGAGAAAAATTTATTTCTATATTCTTCTCATTTCCTTTCAATGAGGACTGATATAAATCAACAAGATGTTTGATCGTACAACAAGTACAAGACCAATATCCTTTCATTCCACATCGATAACAAACATTTTCTACCTTCTTGATATCTCCACTATGTATATTCTTCCTCCTTTCTTGTTTCTCATCATTTTATGGAGGTTTGTGAGAATTTGATGAATTACGACCATTATAGTTGCGGTAATTAAACCGTCTTCTCTCATGACCACGCCTTTGGCTTCTATTACAACCACGACCATAATTATTATTATATCTCGTAGCATTCACTTCAGGGAATGGAACTGAACCACTTGGTCGTGATTCATGATTTTTCATTAAAAACTTATTATTTTGTTCAGCCATAAGGAGACATGAAATAAGTTCAAAATATTTTTTAAAACCCCATTCTCTATATTACTGCTGTAAAAGCATATTCGAGGGATGAAAAGTAGAGAATGTTTTTTTTTTCTAACATATTATCATTGGTGATATTGTCTCCACATAGTTTCAATTTAGAATTGATATTAAACATTGCAAAATTATATTTACTTATTGATTTAAAATCCTGCAATCGTAAATGTATCTAATCATAATGAGCTTTTGGGAGAATAACTGTCTTTTGATGGTCATATTTGTCTTTCAAATTTTTCCAAAGAATAAGGGGATCTTTGATTGTGATATACTCTATCTTCAACTCCTCATGAAGATGACGACATAAGAAAATCATGGCTTTTACCTTGTTTTGACTAGATGCTTCATTATCATATTTAATGGTTTCCCCAAGACCCATGGCATCCAGGTGAATTCAGCATCAAGTATCCACGACAAATAATTATTGCCCGTAATATCAAGTGCCACGAACTCAAGTTTGGCAAGGTTTGTCATTGTTACTTCTACTTCTTATCAACAAATCAAATATGATTATCTACTTTAAGACAAAAACGAGGAGAAATTTGTGCTTTTACTTCTTACCAAATATGATTGTTTGCTTTAAGATGAAAGCAAGGACCAATTCATGTTAATAACGTGGTGTAAAATTATGTATCAAGAAGCATACAATAATAAAACAATATAATTAATAAAGAGTAAATAGAATATATAATAACAATGGAGATTAGGGGGGGTGAAGAAGAAACACTTTTATTTCATATGAACATATAATTATATATGTGTGTCTAATATTTTCTCAATAATGCTTTTATTTATATGTACATGTACATAAATACTTGTAAGCTTAAATATTATAAAAGGATGTAGATTTAAATAAACTTAGAGAAATTCAAATGAAGTTGAAAATAATAAATAAATATAATAAAAAAGGGATGTAAATACAAGATTTTATAACATTAATAGATTTAGGAGATACATAAGATGAATTCAAGAACCACGGGAGAATACATTTTCCCCTTGCAGAGAGAAGCTTTTGGTTCAGCCAAACTTCCGAGGAATTAAGGCACGCTGGCTAGCTTCCCGCGAATTAAATAATTAATCTCGTACATGATTTCTTTTGCTCAAATATCTGAAAACTAAATTATTTGGAGGCTCTGGTCCGTGACAACAAACACGATCGAAGTCGGTCCTTCATGATAAATTCTGAAGTGTTGTTGAATTTCTAACATATAAGTTAGCACTGTATTGATAACTATATATGACTAGCTAAGCTTAGCTTGTAGTAACAGATATTAATTACTTTCTTCCCTGTATGTGGCTGATCATATGTCTTAAATTAAGAAATGCAAGCCCCTGCTGGCAGTGGCCTTGGCATCTAGCAGGCTAGCATACCCTTCTTAATTCTGACCCAAATAATATTTGCTTCTTATATTTCTTCATACCTAGTTAGGTTTTTAATTTTATCTTCATAGATTTTTACATCGATGAGAGAGAGAAAGAATTGTTCAGCTTAGCCTAGGTAGCTATATAGAGAGTTATCATCCTTGTGGAATATCCCCATTAATCCAAGAAAGCAATTGCCGCTAATATCTCATTAATTCTGACCCATATATATATATTTCATGACCGAAACATAATATAGCTAGCTAGTTCTAGTGTGTGTGTGTGTGTCTGTTTGGCTCACGGTCACAGTCGTCAATCACATTCACAGCAGTTGCTGATGAGTTCACCTAATTCCCATGATCATGATCAGGAACAAGATCAAGAAGAAGAGATTAATCCACCGACACTAACAACAGCATTCCATACGCGTCAGTTGCTAGTCAGTTGCGCAGATCTCATTTCTCAATCTGACTTCTCCGCCGCTCAACGCCTTCTCTCCCATCTTTTGTCCACTTACAACTCTTCTCCTTATGGTGACTCCACTGAGAGGTTGGTTCATCAATTTGTTCGAGCCCTCTCTCTCCGCCTTAATCGCCATGCCAATCCCGCTAGGAGTACTACTACTGCTCCTCTTGTTTTCAATATGAACAGCATAGCTCCTCCTCCTCCTCCTCCTTGTACTACTACTAATACTAATAATAACAAGAGGATGGTGATCAGCTATGAGTCGATGGATCAGGACACTCTTCAGTCTTGCTATTTGTCTTTGAATCAGATCACCCCATTCATAAGATTCAGCCATCTAACTGCCAATCAGGCTATCTTGGAAGCCATACAAGTAGGGCAGCAAGCCATTCACATCATAGATTTTGATATTATGCATGGGGTGCAATGGCCTCCATTGATGCAAGCTTTGGCCGACCGATCTAACAACACTCTTCATCCTCCTCCTATGCTTCGGATCACAGGGACTGGTCATGATTTGAGCATCCTCCACAGGACTGGGGATCGCCTTTTGAAATTTGCCCACTCCTTGGGCCTCAGGTTCCAATTCCATCCTCTTCTTCTTCTCAACAATGACCCTGCCTCTCTTGCCCTCTATCTCTCCTCAGCAATTACTCTTCTCCCAGATGAAGCCCTAGCGGTGAACTGCGTGTTGTGTCTTCACCGGTTCCTTATGGATGATTCTCGTGAACTGCTCCTTTTACTCCATAAAATCAAGGCCTTGAACCCCAACGTGGTGACGGTTGCTGAAAGGGAAGCCAACCACAACCACCTTCTCTTCTTACAGAGGTTCCTGGAGGCCTTGGATCACTATACAGCTCTCTTCGACTCCCTAGAGGCAACCCTACCACCAAACAGCAAGGAGAGACTTTCAGTTGAGCAGATATGGTTTGGGAGAGAGATAATGGACATCGTAGCAGCAGAGGGAGAGGGAAGAAGAGAAAGGCACCAGAGGTTCGAGACATGGGAAATGATGCTAAAGAGTTCAGGGTTTAGCAACGTTCCATTGAGTCCCTTTGCACTTTCACAGGCCAAGCTCTTACTAAGGCTCCATTATCCTTCTAAGGGCTATCAGCTTCAGATTGTCAACAATTCTTTCTTCTTGGGTTGGCAAAATCATTCCCTCTTCTCTGTCTCTTCATGGCACTAGCTAGCTACCTGAATTGATTGCCCTTCTTCTAATTAATTTTTAAATGTAAGAGCTAGCTAGTTAGCCAACTAATTTAACACCTCAACCGCTCCATCCCACTAAAGAATATAGTTAATGAACGTTAATAGTTAGTTCTTTCTCTGCTACCTTCTTGCCATTACATGACCTTGTTTGATTTGTTAATTAAGTAATTATATGTTTATCTTTCTAATGTGGCTCTCTCTTTCTGTTACCCAGTACCCCACAACGAAGTTCCATTATCGTAATTAATATAATATATTAATTCTAATTCCATATATATTAATGCATATGCCTATATATATATAGATGTGATGGTTGCTATATGTGTGCATGCAATGCAAGATAGCACATATCTTGAGTCTCTAGATAGATAGCTTGGTAAACGGCCACCGGAAGGCCAATATTATGGCTCCCGTCTCCTTCGCTAGCTAGCTTCAGTACTGAACGTATATGTTCAAGACAAGCTTTGACCGATCGGTTCTTTTTTGGGGAGCTTAAATTAATGAATTAATTGATCATGTAGTTTATCATTTATGTATATGTTTAATTACTCCCTATTCTCTATGGTTAGTGGGATGCGGTCGTTGACATATGAGTTCTCTCTTTTTTCCTCAATACCTCCTCATATATACATCACTACATTCATTTAGTAGTAGTGATTATATATTTGTCTAGGTGGGAGCTAGCTAGTAACCTTTTACTTTCTTCGTTATTTAACTAATTAATTCAGTTGAATCAGTTAATTAAGTATTTTCGATCGGCATCATAACATGATCAGTATTATATATATTGAGGAAGACGACAATTAGTTTCCACCGAAAAATTAATTAACCGGTCTCAAAGCATATTGCAGCATCTTCTCTTCTTCTTAGCAAATTAAAGAGTGTTTTAATTAATTATTTGTCTGTTAATTAATTAGTCAGTGCAATATTGGGGGCTGGTTTTCTTTCTTTCTTTTTTCTTTTAATGATAATAATTAATGCATGCTAGCTTCACTTTTGATTGCTTTAAATATACTAAGGTAATTAATTAAGAGTACTGTGTTTTTTATTTTAACTAATTTATGATGCTCTCTTAGTTAGTTAGTTAGTACACTTAATTATATCTTCTCTCTTACCATTAATTAATTAAGGAAAGGAAGAGGGAGATGAGAGCCTAATGTTGCTCCCCAAAATCCCCTTGTTTGTTTGTTTTTTCTTCTTCTTTTTAAATCTAGCTGTGGTTTAAAGAGGGGGCGCATATACATGAGCTAGCTAGGTAGGTTTACTTCTTGTTTTCCGCAATAAGTAACCGTATATGCCTATTGCTGTCTTTCATATCTGAACCCTTAGTTACCCTAATATCTGTCCTTTGTTCCCTCAACAACAAAATCATCGAACTTCCCAAAGTAAACCTTTTCTTGCCTCCTCTAAGACCATGCAACCACATATTTATGATCAAAACCCTCCTGCCTGGTATGGATCTCTCTCGTGTCCTGTACTTCTTCTTTTTTATCAAGTAATTAATTTCTCATTAACAACCACTTCCATATTCTAGTACGTAGTATTGCATTCTCTTTAATTTGATCGATATGATGCGCCTACTACCTTTCCCACCATCAATTTTTTAACTATATTAATGTATCTTTTTCGTTCCGCCAACAAATTAAAGGTGTAATTAACGTTATACATACATACATACATACATATATCATTTAGGCATTATGGTGAAAGGAAAGTGGCCATCCGTGTGTCTCTCTCTCTCCCCTCAGCTTGCTAGTACTACATTAAAAAAAAGAAGAAGCTGGTAATATATATATATATATATATATAAACTAGTAGTAGTGTACTACGAATTTACCCCATTTATACATATACCATAAAATTGATTGATTTACGTATATATGCTTGGCTTTTTCTATCTCTTATGATGTTATATATATGTGTGTGTGTGTGTGTAAATCTATCTTGACATGCATGGCAATTGGCATCGCATGATGCATGGAAGGGAAGTGTTGTGACTTAGTAGTAGAGAGTAGAAG
>Ga0307515_10013189_pt1 | contig 15460 bp, 19 predicted proteins | sample 17_EM_MG_FD_194513 | JGI IMG/M metagenome (GOLD analysis project Ga0307515, IMG submission 194513) | Populus trichocarpa ectomycorrhiza microbial communities from riparian zone in the Pacific Northwest, United States - 17_EM | ecosystem: Host-associated > Plants > Roots > Unclassified | place... | reverse complement strand
AAAATAGTGTGCGTTTTCTTCATTACCCTTCTTTGGAAGTACCTAAATATTTTCAGAATACCACTGAAATTGTCTATCTCCTCCATATCCTGTATATATACAAAAAAAGCCTAGGGGTCACCTCTTAACAATATCAATGTTCAATAGAAACGGCGACGCGATGGGGTGTGACGTACGGATATGGGCCCCCTTTAATTGTCTTAATAGGCCGTCGGATTTGAACAGTCAGCACGGCATGGTATGGCAGGTTGTCAGTTTTGTCAGGCCGGTTGCTCAGATGGTACGTACCGTACCAGTAAGGGGGTGCGGTGATGAGAGCGTCTACTACAACATACAATGTTTATACACCCCCACTCTGGAATCCATGGGTACATGGGTACATGATCGGTGGCCACTGCAACTCAGTTTGATAGTGGGAGAATGCAAGGAGTACAAAAAACTCGAGGTAGGAAAGGAAGGAATCTAGCCTGCATCTGAAGTATTAATGGTACAAGGACGAAGAGCACAAGGCCCTCTTCTCGAAGCATCACTTGAATTTAATTCATAGGGTAGTTCGCTTGTCTACGTGAAAGTCGCACTCCTCAGATTTTCTCGTGCGGACTCTAACCTCGTCCCAATTTTTCGTACACTGCCAGCGGTACTTAAAGGTTACAAGCAAGGCGATGGATGTATAGCCTGGTGTTGTCGTGGGAGGTGTTGGGGGGTAGAGATATAAGTGGCAACGCTAGCACAACAAGAAACCTTGGTCAAATTTCAGTTTTCCCTTTCATGTGACAACGATACTAATGTCTGGTACAGCACCCTGCATGCCTATAATGATATCCCATTCACCCAACATTTGACTTTCCATAAAGTAGATCCGTCGTAAACAGTTTCAAATTACCGATTACCTGAACCTTCCCTTCTCACCTCCTTTCCGCTGTTAGAGGATATCCGCCGATAGCCGTAATAGACCCAATAGTATTTGCATAACCAAAGTACAGGGCTTTATATTCTGCTTGGTCAATATATTCACATCGTGTCTACATCTTGTCTTATTTAGAAAGGAGTTCGACGTTGCGATTCTGCACAAACGCTCGCGAGTACCTCCGATTGCATGTATTCCCAATGCCGTTTCCAAATACTCAATACTGTCATCTCCTTGAAACTCCCTCCTTGAACCAGCTCAATCACTGCCTGCTCCGAGACTCCCGTTAAGTGCACTTCCTTGGCGTGAAGGCAACCAAAAAATTCCAACTCGAGCCTTGGGACGCGACTCAACATAAGGACAACAAGTGGTCTTATATTCCACTCGATATCTGGGATCACGATGTGTGGATCGCGTTTTGTCCGATGCAAAGACATCTCGATTTGGAGCCGCTTCAGGTCACCGAATCTACCACTTGCGATGTGTTCGACAAGAATTGGCACATACGCGCCATGACGTTCGGTTATATCCAACAAAACTAGTCGGTCGGCACACACCCAGGTCACCGGTTGAGAGAATACCTGCCAGAGGGACCTGGGCATGGACTCGTTGAGGCTGAGAATTTGCAGATTTTCGTGGTGTCACGAAGTAGCTGGAATGTTCCTGGCGCACAGTGAAATGGACATTGAACAAGGGACAGCGACGTTAATTGTGCTGCACGAGACGAGAGGATTTCGTTGAAAGCGGTATCGAAGAAGGTGGGTGATGGTGGAGAATAAATACTGTAAAGTGTTCCAAGTTCTAATCCAACGAAGGCAACCCGCTCCACATGCTGGAGCTTCGCAATCGCGTTGGTGAGAGCGGAATTAGTCATCGTCATATCTTACAAACGGATGCCTTTCAAGAGCCCGGTGCATGCAACAGGCACGGGGTGGCCTTGAAACCCGATCAGTTGCCTCAAATTTTCTACGTGGATCTCAACGGGAAGCGCAAGAAACACGATTGTCTTCCGTGGGATTTGACATAGCGATAGACATTGAGGTCTGACGAAAGGGGGGTAAGGGCCAAAGAACATACCATTCTTTGTCTCCACTTAGTTCGTTGCTCGCAATTCCAACAGCCGCTGTCTTCGGCTAGAGGTTTCACGTCAAGGTCCGTGAACTTGGGGGATCTAGTAAACAGTACTGCACATATATTACAATTTGTTGGGGTTCCCTCGACGGGACCGAACTTGCCAAAATCCTACTAATACACTGGCCAGCCATCTTGACACGTCTTAGAGTATTAGGCATTTATATGACATACTTCGAGGACTCTAATTGCCTACACGAGTCCACGTTGCTTTGCATCTGGTTCGCCAGTCTCCTTAGTCTTGTTTTCAACGGTTAAGCCATTCTTAACATCGCAGAGGGCCTTTGTAAAGGCTTCGATGATCCATCGCCCTCCGGCCACTCCTTTTAGTCTTGCTTTGGCGACCACCGGCCGTGTTGACCTCGTAACGGTCGACGGTGTTGTTGGTGACGCAGTCGACTTCACAAACTAGGAGGGACAAAGTCAAAACATGTAACCAGGGCCACCAAACGAGTGGTAGCCGAGAAGGGGAATACGTGACCTACAAGAAAGTTGTACATTCCATCGGCAATACCAGCGTAGACCAATAGGCGCTTGCCATCCTCGAGCAACTCTGGAATACACCATCACCTTGGAAGAAGAATGCCTGGTTGACTTGCATGTTGCAGCCTGTTCACGGAAAGCAAGCCAGAGGATCACCAAGTCGTGGAAGTACCACGATAGCAGCTCTTTGGAGAGGCAAGAAATTGTGCCAAAGGCAATTAAACACATACTCCGGAAAGTGAAAAACCTCTAGGGCACCCAACTCAGCCTGAACTTGGGCAAGTTGATCCACTCGTCGATCCACGCCATATATTTGTAGCAAACCTGACATTCTCCTCCTCACACACTTCTTACGGACGTCATAGGGGTAAATCTTGATATTTTTAAGGGCACCCAGAGTGAACCGCTGCGTTGAATCCCTGCCGGATGCTGTCCAAAATAGGTTAAAGGTGGGAACGAGCCGGAAAATGGGACTGGAGGTGGGAGAGAAAGTCTGAGTGGAAGTACCAGATGAATCGAGCACAAGGGTGATAGCCTGAGACGTTGAAGGATCGGGACCTTTGAGCGCAACTTGGCGCACAAGAAACAGAGAGCCAGGGACCGTCCCAAGCTGGTCGTATGGCTCCGTGATTCCGTTGGCAAGGATAACACTCCTTCAATATTTCCTCTTCTTAATCTTCTTAATCTTCTTATAGATGACCGAAGCGACATTGGGTGCATAGTGGCCGGTCATGCGACTCAGCGGCGATATAGAAGTCGGTCAAGATGAGTTCAAGGAATACGCATACATCCTTCCCGGCAGCCAGGGTGTTGGAGGTGGCTGAACAGTCAGACGAGTGGTTGAATCTGACATTGACCGGTTGATCGAGGAAGAGGACGTTGGCGTGGTCGGCCCAGCTAAACTGGTTGCGCGTAGGAAGGGGGGCCAAGGTGGTGTACGAGGTGGTGTTCTCCGCTATTAAGCAAGGACCGAGTTCAAAGAGGAGTCCAGCGAAGGACGAGCACCCAGGACCGCCGTTCATCTAAAGGGGCTAGTTCGAACAACATCGAACAATAAGATGGTCAAGGTTGAGTAGACAGGAACCTGACGAGAGGTGCTTTCTCGTGGTTGCTTCGACGAACCTGCAAGGGTCAAGTCAGTGAGGATACTGAAAGCGTGAAAGCGCACAAGTCCGCCTGCTAAGGACGTAGTGACCTACCAGAAGAAGACGTGCTTCCCGTCGTCGACATCACGACATCAAGGTAGCCAGAATATTGTTGACGTGTGGGTCGCAGGGTTAAGGGAAGTAAGTGTAACCTGAGACTGTGATCCGAAAGAGCACTGAGTCTGGTCTTTCCGTCTCGAAGAAGATGCCCGGGTGGAGGTTACAGGTCCGTCGATATCCTGGGGTCCGCTGTGGCGCTGTGGGCAGACTTACAATCGACACCGGCCTGCTCAATCACCGTGAGTCCATCATATATCCATTGATTTACGTGTTGTTGCTGCCCTTCGACAATGTGTTGCACAGCAACGCTGAAGAACCACTGCGGAGCCTAAGGTCGAAACGAGTGAGCTCCGAGGCCTGGCGGATGAGCGATCACATTGAGGTGAAAATGCGATTGGGTGTTGACAAGCCACCGAAAGGGGCGGATGCAGTGAGGACGATGGGAGGCAACATGGTCCACAGCCGTGGATGGGTCCAAGATGTGCTCCAACCAGAGAGTAAACTATTCTGCTCAGGTTGACATCTTCTCATATAACAGGCTACCGCTGTGTATATGTAATGATCCTCCTCTACGAAAAGGGTCGTGGCTTTTCTTCAAAGGGGCACTTTTGGATCTACCCTTGGAAAAACGAGATAAACTCTTAACTTGCAGTCGTCCCGGGTGTACTCAAAGTATAGTATATCACATTCAACAGAATCCTGCATGCTTTCCCGATCATGGCCTAGTTGGACAAACTATTCAAGGCGTATATAGCCACTTCATTGGGCTCAACGAAGGGATTTTATTTGTTTACCCTCTTGCTCTGCATGGCCCCTAGGCTCCATCGAGCTGCCTAGCGCCGCTCATTTATCATCGAATATACAGTCGTAGCCAGTAAACGGCCACTTAAAAGGTCACAGGCCATCCCCCACGAGGCCCCCTCGCGATGACCGTGTGGTTCAGAGCCACCAGAGCGCTAAGGTCAGGACTCTTTTCCCCAATATTCAACAGCGCCCTCAAAACTTGGAATCGGCCCTGTCCTGCAACCTCATTCACAACCGTCACGCCCCACGACACACCGCTTTCTACCAAACCGGAAATCAAACGCTCTTAGTCGATAATGCCCAGCGAGACGGCCCATAGGAACTGGAAGGACGGCCTTCCCATCAAGGTAAGCCGCCGCCTCTGGGTTTGCACTATCATCCCTTCTTTCCACTTTCCACTTTCATTCACACACTCACATACCATAACCGTCCGTCGTTACTAACCCTCCCTTGTTACTCTATGCGCCCCATTCGCCCCACGACGACGCCGAATCAATAATAAACGGCATTCGTAGCTCGCAAATATTGTTGTTTACTTTCTCTTCCTCGGTAGCAACGTCTACTCTGTGGCTGGAAGTCACGTACGTGAGCCCATCACCCTCTTTGATTCTACTAATGGTCGGTCCTTGCATATAGCACGCCTACAGACCCAAGCAGACGTACATCACCCCCGCGAACTGGACATTCGGCGTCTGGTCTCTTATCCACCTGCTCTTACTCGGCTTCATCTTTTACCAGTTCACCGATGCGGGTAGAAAGGTCGCCCTTGAAGGCATCGGCTGGCGATTCACCATCCTTGGTATAATCAACGCCGTCTTTGTCAGTCTTTGGGCTTCTGGACTTTACATTCCTGCATTCGCCGTCTCTTTCCTTGTCGCCGCTGCCGTTTCCAACATCTACTGGATTGTCAAGAAACGGTACAACGATCATAAAATAGGGAATGAAGGTACAGTCGACTTGTGCTGGATATAATCTCAATGAGGAAGAAGCTGATGTATCCTCCCTCCTGGTTCCAGCTTTTGTGCAAGTCCCATTCTCGCTCTACCATGGCTGGACCATAGTCCTGGTCATGCTCTCCGGATTTGAAGCCTTTGGTGTCGATGCTCACAAGCACAAGCCCGATGGCTTGACAAAGGCCATCACGTTCGTGGCCCTCTTTTCCCTCGAAGCCATGGGCGCAGGTTATACCTTTTACAATACTGGCGGTGACCTCGCTGGGAGCTCTGTGGTCACTTGGACACTTTGGGGTATCTACGATAACCAGAAGGATGGTAAGTCGTTGAGTGCGAGAAGGTAGCACAGACTGACGTGAAGGTGTCCTAGAATTCATTCGACTCTCTGCCTTTGGTTTTGCCGTGCTCTCATCTATTTGGGTGATCAAGGCAGCTCACGCTCTTTATAAGCGTGATCGCCGTGTCCGTGAACTTGTCCACTCTGTCACCGATCCCGAACGTGCACCCCTCCTCGGTCGGCACTAAGAATCTTTTATATGTATTTGAATCGGCATTGGAACTGTAGTATTAGGTTGGCGGTTAATGCACTTGTATCGATCGCAATCTTCAAGATGCCTGGGGAAGCAGTCATGAGGAGATAGGATCAGTGAATGGCGGGTCTACACACAGCAAATTAAGAAGCTTCCGGGTGTGCTGGAGGTTGCAGTGTTGTAAACCGGGTTCCCGTTACGCGGAATCTCACCCGGACTGGCGATCTGTGATGACTCGGGAAATCTTGGACATGTATTATTCACCTATGAGTCGTTTAATTGTCCCGGTGTCCACCACCTTATACGCTGCAACCCTTGTTGCACACGGTCTGGCACAACTACCCGGAGATCGATCTCGAGCGTTCAAATCTAGGGAAAAATACACGATATTTATGTCCAATTCGGATTTCAATGCACGAATAACACCACTATGCCTCGCTATCACTCGATAGTGTCACCGACCTCGAAGGCAATCTTTCCCATGGCCTGTCCGCTCTCCTGCAGGGCGTGCATCTCCCTGAGACTGCTGACACTGAGGACTTTCTTCTTCCAGACGATGCTCTTCAGGAGACCTTGTTCGATAGCCTTGCTGATGTTATTGAGAATCTCTCCTTGTGTCTCCAAGTCGTAGCCCCTAAGCGGGCGAGTGAACATGAGCTCCCTGTAGGTCATTGATGGAGCGATCGGTGAATGATAGTGTAGATGGATGAGTTGAGGAAACCAAGGTCAGTGCTCTATTGTGCTACTTTCACTTTGGGGGGACCGACTAACCAATGGAAGGATAGAGCCTTGCCGAACGCGGCACCACCATCGAACCCGAGAGTATCAGTGGCTTCTACAATAGAGCCGATCCTCCCAAATGGTCTCATGATGGGAATGAGTTGCTTGACGTTGTTCGCGGTATCGAAGCAGATGAATGCGAGCGATGGAACTAAGCCGAGCTTCTCGAGCTGTGGAGCAAGGGGTTCCCTGTGGCTGATAGTGTGGGTAGCTCCGTTCTTCTTTGCCCAGTCGATTGTCTCCTGACGAGAGACGGTGGCGACGACGTTGTGGACTCCGAAAACCTAAGCAGAATTAGTGAGTAGTGATGGCAGTTGGAAAAGGAGTATACGTACGTATCGAGCGAGCTGAGTGGCCATCGTCCCGACTCCTCCGGCACCATTCACAATGACTATGGTCTCCTCTTTCTTCGGCCGGCTGAAGGGCACGAGGTTGAAGTGGCACTCGAGCATCTCCCATGCGGTAAGCCCGACCAAGGGGACAGAAGCAGCCTCGGCATCACTCCAGACCGTGGGCTTGCGTCCAGCGATTCGGGAGTCGACGACGGCGTATTGGCCGTTTGAGCCGGAACGACCGATGACACCTGCGAAGATGACTTGGTCACCCTCCTTGAAGAGGGCCGACTCGGAGGCTTTTACAACGACTCCTGAGGCGTCGAAACCGAGAACGTTGTTCACCCGACCTTCACTATGGCGGAGCTGTGACGAGAATCGTATATCAGTATGGTTATGAGAAAGAGGAGTTGTGGGGTTGGTGCTCGTGGTGACTGTAGTGACTAACCTTGTAATCAACGGGGTTGAGCGCACTGCCCTGGATTTTGACGAGGATGTCGTAGGGAGTCTGGAGGGTCGGAAGTGGAACGTTGACAAGCTCGAGTACGTTGGGATCACCCGGAGCGTTGAAAGTGATAGCGTTCATGGTTGTCGGAATCGAAGACATGCTGATATTTTGATAGGATACGAAGCGAAGACGAAGGGGTGAAGGTGAGGTACGCTCTAAGCCCAAAACTAGACTGCCTCAAATAGTTAAGTAGTTGACTGCAGCTGAGCAAGCTTTGGCAGGACTATTTGCCAGGAGCGCTTCGGTGCATTGCCCCGGAACGTCCCGGAACGGGGCGGACAGGGCTGGGGCCAGTGGATGAATAAGCTATTGGTCAGCAAATGTCAGCAAATGTCAGTCCGTGGCCAGTCGGGCCAGTCGGGCCAGTCGACCGTGACACGGGCTTAGCTAAGGCTTAGGTATGGATGTGAAAATCCTGGACCGCTGTGGAGCGACGCTTACTGAGCACGATATTTTCAAGTATTTTCGTTTTCTATTTCCTATTTTCGTATTACAACCTCCTATTGTTCATATTCCATAGATCCCTTGGAGACTGAATGACCAGAAAAAAAGTAAAAATTGTGAGAAGTCGTCAAAGCCGACAACAAGGTGGAACATGCGCGCGTCCGCGCCCGTTTTCAATGCACCTGCCATCGCGCCACGATGGAGGGTGACAGCAGTAAAGCTAAGACTGGCTGTTCACCAATCACCAATCCGTGCAACCTCTTCCATTCCTCCCATTTTGGCTTCCACCGTCGTCTGGTTCCGTCGCCGCTTGCTCTCATCTCGTATGTCCACCGCCCGGCAGACGAAACAACTCCGGCCCACTTCAAACGGGGGGAACGCAAACAACGACAGTGTGCGATTGCACTTGAGACACTTATTGGTTAGACCTTCGATTGGGTCTTTTCCCAGGATTCCGAGTGGGAGAAGAGGGTGCGAACTATAGATGTCGTCACGATGCGGTGGGGAATTTTGGTGTAGGGAGACGTAGCGCATGCTCTGCTCTTCGGTGACGAGAGAGAGGTAGCCAACTCGGGAGAAGTGGTCGTACAGAGAATAAATGAGATAGGCATCCTGCCTCGCATAGTCCAGGGATTCATCTGGCAGTGGCCTATTCATCCATAGGTCATGGTCGACTGTATTAATGATGTGAGCAATTAGGTCATCCCCTTATACAATCGTTGTCGCTGGCACCTGGAACTCACCTTTGGGCTTGAAAGGTTTTCCGGCCTTTCTAGGTAGTGCAGCGTGCTCCGCTATACACCCGTCCAGACCACTCAAGCGGTGTACTTGAGCATATAATTGCGGGCGAGTTTGCAGCTCGTCCGTCTTGAGGCACGATCGCAGCCTCTTCCATTGCCTCTCCCATCTCTCTCCTCGCACAAATCTAGACATGAGATCTACCAGTTGCAGATCGAGGACGTTTTGTAATTCGACCCCCAACTCGTGGTACAGCGCGCTGAAATCCATGCGCCCGTCGAAAACGATCTTTTGGATATTCGGTGAACGGAGAAGATCGAGAATGGGCTGGAGGGAAGTGGGAGACAGCTGGGGTACATCGATGATATAGGTTTGCGAGTCGGCCGTCACGCCACGGAGGAGGATGATGGACAGTCTGCCACCGGAAGCGCCAAGGTTCTGTCCCTCACAGTCAAGAACGAGGGCAGAGGAGGTTTCAAAAGCGACAGCAGCAGTCTGACACTTTGCGGCAGTATCGCAAAAGACCGCAGTCTGGATCATCATCTTGTATGTTAGCTAGCTGGGAGGAGCAAAGTAGAGTGCTGAAAGGGAGCAAAGAGAGGTTTATATGTGGTGATGCAACGGCGGGCTCTGAGTCGACTGGAGGGCAGGCTCCTATTAGATCCTTGCTGAGCGCTGGTAAGACTCGAGAGAAAACAAACACGTTGCAGACGCGGACTCTAAGGTGTGGCCGGGACGTGTTGGAATATGGCTCGTCACGTGTTTCACGTCTCCTTTACGTATGTCGTTTTGTTTGGCTCCTGTGATGTCTCACAGGTGTGGCCTTGTTTATTTGTATCTATACCGCACCTGCACTCACTGTTCTTTGCCTTTAAATAACCCAATGATTTTCGAGGCCCTCGAAGCCTCACCCTTACCACTTATCCCCTTACTTCTCCCTTCGATCCAGGACCTGACTCTTCCCCTCTACCCCTCTGCCATAATACGCTCTCCTCTACAATAATTGTCAAGATTTGCACCCGTCCGTTGTCCATTGGTTTTCACCAACTGGCCCGCTCGTCCCCGCTGACTTATCCGCTGACCTATATGGCTACTTCAAGGAATACCACAATCTTAATATCATGTCAGGAATTCGTCGTCAAGTCCACCCCAGTGCCGCTACGCGCGTCAGCAACATTCCCAACACCCGGACAATGGGCAACGTAAGGCTTCGCGCCTTCATCTACGCGATGGACACCCCCGACAGCTTTAGAGAGGCTCTGGAAGAGCACCTGGGAGTTCCGTCTGTCCGTACCCGCCTGCAGCATCCCCGGCTCGACGTGATTGCCCAAAGAGTAGGGAATGTTGCGCAACGGCGGAGGGATATGGTCCCTATTGGGATCAGGTATGCACATCTCTACTTTTTACATTTGTCTATATAAATTTTTACCTCAGCGTAATGGGCCTGACCTCTGACCTCTATCTTTGGGACAGCTCCTGGCAAAACGGTTCACCGCACGGCGCTTGGACGGTCGAACCACACGACCATTCGTCTTCGGTGATAGTTGCACACAGCGATTCACCAACTACCAATACAGGCTTGATTCCTTCATGCCTCTATCGCCTTTTCTACCGCGCCGGTACTCAGGACCCTGAAGACCAGGAAACTTATCTGGACATCTTAACCCATGAAACATTTTTCAGCGCTTTCTTCTCGCAGATCCCTTTTTCCCTTACCACTGGTGCTGTGATCGTCCCAGGAGACCTACGCCATGTGGCCCACCTTCCAGTGATTCGCATTGGGGTAACGGTTTCGGACTTGGATGCAATGTACCACATCATTCAATGGATCTATGTACAAGATTCTTCTCAATTCCTCCAGGGACTATTCGGGGACGGCATCTCTGTCTATGCGGAGAGTGTAGTCAAATTCATTTATCGGACACGGTCTCGTACTAGGTCACCATACCGCCTTCACGCTGCATTGGTCGAAACCACACTACGCATCGTGCAGGCGCTACCTAGGACGACCGAGGCTGATTGCTTTCTTCGACGCCGTCTTCTCCGCATTGATGCCGCCTTCCAGCTCGCGGATGAACTTGGACTGGAGGATGATACATTCTGGAGGGCGATCTCCGCGGCACGCCGGTTGGTCTTTGACGTATGCGCCATTAGACATCAACAAGCCCTCCCTTCTGAGCCCGTCGGACCCGGCGACGTGCTCGCAAATACTCCACCCTCCTGAAGTTGTAACCTCGAGTCAAGGCCCACCGCTCCGCATCTCTGCTCAACACTTCAGTCATCTGCTCTCGGGTTCATACGTTCTCTGCTCCTTTGGATTTTGCCCTGTCTCTACAGCATACGCGGTCCTGGCTTCTCCCTTGCCGCTTCTCTCTGTATGCATGTCATGGAATTCAGTCTTCCCTCTGTATGTCTCTGCCTCGCGATTATTCAATCTCCGTTTTCCCGTCCACATAATCCCCGGAGATATTCAGGATTAGAACAGTACCGCGTTTCCATTAGAAAAGTCCTCGGTCGAAACCTCGGTCACCCGCCGCCTGCCCTCATCAAGAGTGCCTCCAGCACTGACCACATTTATGCCATGGAGCACTCCTCGTGCCCTCTTACATTACACAACATTCCTCCCCATTGGTCGAAATCATCACATACCCCCTGAATGTTGAAGCGACCCCCGTTTCACGGCTTCCTCAAATTCAAAAACACGTATCACGACTGTCCATGAATCCTGGCCTATTCGCGATACCATTCTTGGGTAGAAAGAATTTAGAAGCGGGGAATGGCAGAGCACTACAGGATGAGTAAGGATCGAAATGGCTCACGCGGCCACCCAGCTTATGCAATCCACCTCTCTTTATCCTTGTATACACAACAACGACTTTAGGAGACGTGATTGGTCCCCTTCTTTGAATGGGCCCAGGTCTTCAATCGTCAAAATTTGAGATACCGTTACAACCGCGTGACGGTAGTTAGGTAGTGACCGAAGGAAGTGACCGAATAAACCGGTACATAGTGGTAAATCAAAGGTCCCAGTCCTCCAACATGAAAGACAATATCCCAAATGTGGCCGCGGCCTCGCTCGTGCCTACCGAGAGGCTCTCCACAGATTTGCGGATGAATTTGATCATACTATCGAGATCTGTACTCAGCTTGTCTAATTGCGCAGGAGAGGTTCCCGCTTCATCATCATCCTCATGGATTGGCACGGTGAAACTGAGATAAGACGACGTCGCCTGGTGGATCACGGACGGTCGACGGAGAGGTATCCTAGCCTCTTCATCGATATCCACAGCAGGAAGATCATCCCCTGATGAGGATGACTCCGTCTCGTCGAAGCGCATGGATTCAAGGAAACCGATGACATTCTTTCGCGAAGCCCGGCTACGTCGGCTCTTCCGCCGCCTTCCAGTCGATGTTCGAAGGAGGGAGATCCGAGAGGCGTCATAGGTCACACCTGCGCCAACGAATTGAGTAAGGCAACGAGCGAAGCGAAGCGCGAGGTCAAGCACCCCCATAATTGCTCGGTGAAGTGGAGCCATCTAGGAAAGGGAGGTGAGACAGCAAATCACCTATTCATTTGGAAGACAACCCTACCTTTGGATGCAAGAAACAGCGAGTTCGAAGGTTGCTTAGACTGACTGGAAATTAAACCGCAGCCCCCGCGTCGGGTATTCAACTTACTGGGATTCATGCTTCTCAATCATTTCGTCCAAGGAGGAGGCCTTCATGAGTGACTCTTGAACCCGTACAGCTTGGGGATGAATGACCTGCAGTGACCTATGATGAAAAATTACACCTCAATTCGGAAGATTCGACACGTACATAGGTGACAAGGAAGTCAAACAGTGTGCTATACATTGAGAGTGAGTGTAGGAACCGCTCGGCCATTATAGGTACCTACTTGATAAACCAACCAAGTCTACTCCTCAAAGCGTAGAATGGCTTCATTACCTCTGCGCTTTCTACGTCGCGAACGAGGATACGTTCTATTGCACCCTTGGCTCGCCGGATCTGGAGCAGCAGCAGGAAAACGCTCGAATAAACTTGCTGCGAAGGACGAACGAAGAGGTACGTCAAAGGATACGGGACCTGCGTAAAGCGAGATTAGGTGACTCCAAGACAGGCGAGCTTTCTTACCCCATATTCAAGGCTCAACCCTTCAAACGCCCTAACTGTGATTTCCGCGTTGCGCTCCCTCCCAGGTTGGTACGAAATTTTGGTCAATTTGGTATCAATTCCAGAATCGCTGTGAGCCGCTACGATATCTTGAAACGCGCTGTTAAGGAAGTGAAAATCGCTCCACCGCTCCTGTGCTTCGACCTGGGATTTGTCAGGTAAATCAACGGCAACTTAACCTCCAGGCTTACCTTAGAAAAGACAATATCGCACCATTTAGACATAATGTCACCTCTGCGCATCAAGAAGAGTGCTTGCATCCCAGACAAGTGACGCGAAAGCTCGCAGTCCTCCTTGAGCACTCGAATAAGCTGTGAGTGTGCCTCTTGACATACGGACACCGCATAATCTTGTACAGTGGCAACTAGTGCATCCGACGCCCACCTCATGCCTGCAGTCGTGTCCAAAATCTGACTCTCCCCGGCCAACGCTAGGATGGCAAGCTCCACTTCTTTCGACGCATTCTCCTCTGAACGAGCGTAGAGTTGTTTAAATGATAACCACTGATGTTCCAGCATGCGAAACGAAGCAGGGGTGTCCAAGCCCATTGCCCTCAGCAAACCGACCTCTTTGCCTGCGGCTAGTACGTGGGGAGCAATCTCCCGGAACACCGCCGGTACGGCATCCCGCTGTAGTGCAGGAGTAGATTGATTCGCGTCCTCAGCTACCATTCGAATGCGATAACCCTCATCCCAGAAGTCAGGTGAGCCAAGGGGAACGTCACCCTTCTCGATGAAGAGCTCTTCGTCTTGCATGGGACTCCCATAAATATCTTCGCCCTCCACCGCATCCATGCCATCTCTCAACCACCGCCCAATGCTGGACCAGATGGGTTGTGCCGTATGAGTGAAGATGCTGAGTAACCCTTGAGAAGTCGCAGTTTCACCCATCGAGAGCTGCTCGCGAATGGCTGCAAAGAGCCCGTCAAGGATACGAGTTGATAGAATTGAGGGATGATAGAAGGCGAAATTGTTGGCGTGAATGGTCGAGGGCTCATGGTTGAGCATGACAGGTGCAGCAACGGCCTTTTGGGTAATTTTTCGCAGTACGACGTCCACCACTTCCAGCACGCCGGCCATTCGCTGGCGTAACGAGCTCTCAAAGCTGAGCAGACTGACTACCAGCTGCTTGCCATGACCACGCTGGGAGCGGAATAATTCCTCTTCGCGTTCAGCACACCATCGGTCCACACCCCGCACAAATTCGTCAAGGCTTTCAGCGAGGGCCTCCAGAGTCCTGCAATGAGTAGTCACTGGCGCATTACATCCATGTACTGGGTTAAGCCGGAGATCATAAATCGATTGGACTAGAAACCGGGTTTGTTGTAGCGTTGTTGCCGCGTCCGCAAGAGAGGACAGGAGGGATCGATAGGATAGCTGACTGAGATGGGCTACAAGTGGAATAACTGGCGGGACCTATGTCTATATGAGCACCATGTAGTGGAAGTGGGAAATGACGCATTACAACTGCACGGGCGGCTCTTCCATCAGAGTCGCCGGATAATCGGATGAGGGGTGTACTGAATCCTTGTAGCGAGAGAAGGATGTCTCGGATGGCGTCGACTTCATTGATGAAGCGCTACGAGCAAGTCAGGAATGGCAGAACAATAGATGGGTGAGCTGACTGTAGAAGGATCCATCGACATCAACACAGATGAAGTGCGACTACTAGTAGGGCCGAAAGAAGCAGGATCGGCGAGCCTGAAAGGTGCATCGAGCGTTAAGTCGCCCCTCCAATCCGCTCTCCAGCACTGATTCTTTTGAAGCTTTTCGACAATCATTCGGTTTCGAAGAGCCTCGTTGATTGGTGGGGTGAGGGGTGTTGCAGTATTTCGGTGATCGGAGGATGACTCGTGCGAGACAGTCGAGAGCATCGAGTCTTCGGAATGGCTTCGGGTATCATCGGAATCTGACTCAGATCCGGAGGGCGGTGTAGATCTTCTATTGTTTGAGAATCCTATGTCCTCCCAGTGCTCACCCTCAAGTGGCTCTTCTTCCATGATGCGCTTCCATATAAGTTCAGGACGATCTTCAAGGGCTGTTTTCTCCGTCGTAAGAATGACCTCTGCGTGAGCTAGTGTTGACGGAGCGGGTGGAGATGAGAGTTCCAGCTACCCATTAATTAGCAACGAACAAATGAAATGGATCGGCACCGACCAGGAACTGCATATGATCGGGGAGTGTAGAGAGCTAAAGGAGGTTGAGAGCGGGGTTTATAGTCGAATTATCCAATGACCCGCCTTGAGTTCCAAATCAAAGTCTGTCGAGTTTGAAGCATGATCTTTGAGAGTAGCGTACGTTTGTTCAAATGCTTCCGCCCATCGATCTTGGACATTGATTCTCGCCTTTCTTGCTAACCTACAAACCCTTTTTAGCTTTGGTTCTGAAGGACAATCCCAATCACTCACCCTTTCACTCGTCGATCGATGTCTTCGATTGCTTGTGAAGGCACTCCACCGGCGTCTATACAACG
>Ga0307515_10013188_pt1 | contig 15460 bp, 18 predicted proteins | sample 17_EM_MG_FD_194513 | JGI IMG/M metagenome (GOLD analysis project Ga0307515, IMG submission 194513) | Populus trichocarpa ectomycorrhiza microbial communities from riparian zone in the Pacific Northwest, United States - 17_EM | ecosystem: Host-associated > Plants > Roots > Unclassified | place... | reverse complement strand
AAGACGGAGCGGAATGAGAAGTACACCAATTGTGTCGTTACGCGTTGGTATCGGCCTCCTGAGCTGCTGATGGGCGAGCGGTATTATGGCGGTGAGATTGATATTTGGGGTGTTGGGTGAGTCGAATATGTGGCTGTTATTACCAATCCCGGTTGGCTTATTGCGCCCCTCTAGATGCATTTTGGCCGAGATGTTTACACGAAAACCGATTCTTCCCGGTAATACCGATTTGGACCAGCTGGAGAAGATTTGGTCGTTATGTGGGACACCCACGACAGAGACCTGGCCCGAATTTGAGAACCTCACTGGCCTCGAGGGTATCAAATCGTTCAAGCCACGCCCGAAGACGTTGCAGAGCGTTTTGGGGAGAATTGAGGCGTGAGTTCCCGCGATGAACACCTCGATCCGACGGTACTGATCATTGAGGCAGTCTTACTCACGATTGCATGATGCTTATCGACCAACTCCTTACACTCGATCCTGCAAAACGACCTACGGCCACCAGTGCTCTGCTTCACGAGTACTTCTGGTGTGATCCACTCCCGGCAGACCCTGAAAGGTGCGCAGTACATTCTGTAATGGGGGCGTCGCGGTTAATCGCCCATTTCAGGCTTCCAAGGTTTGAATCCTCGCACGAACTAGACCGCCGACGTAAAGCACCGCCTCCACCACAACAACAAGGTGGACCACCTCCTGTGCACCAGCAACACCAGCGCGGGCCTACTCGGTATCCACCTGGGCATGGTGGGCCGCCTGGACCTCATGCCCCATCCATGCTGCCGCCTCGCCCACACGGCCCACCACCACAGGGAGGAGGGAACCATCCCCACTGGCGGAACAATGGTCCCGGTCATGGTCCGCCCCATAATCATTTGCCGCCCCAACGAAATCAGGGCGGGGACCGCCGGCAACAGGGCCGACCACCTTTCAAGGGGACACAACCACCTCCCCAACGACCTCCTGGGCTACCTCAACGCCCCGATTTTGTTGGACACACCAACGGACGTGGACCAGGTCCTTACGGACCTCCACTTGCCATGCATTCTCAACCCGCCCCCAACGGCCCACCCCCAACGTGGCCGGCGACGAACGGACCACCTCCGACTGCTTCTGGGGAGTTGAACTATGGATGAAGCTAGACGAGTGACTGTTATCCTCACGTGCTGCCTGCCATTTCTCATGCAAATCTCGCTTCTTATCGTTAATCACAGTTTTGTCATAATTGCTAGTGGTCCTGAATAGTATTGTATCGTAAGTTGTGATGACGCGTGGTTACTTGCACCCAACGCGTGTTAGGAAGTTAAGTTCGGTCAAGTTCATTCTTGGAATCGTCCGCGACCTTGTATTTCTGGGGCACACAGCGCTCATCTCCCCGCCGCTTTCTTCACGACTATGTCCGATACCTACGAAGCTACTTTCACCTGGTCAGCTGTCCTCTGCTCTGCACCGACGACGACGAGCGCCGCTGACAATCGACACGCGCAGGCCGGCTGGTCCGAACGAAGTTATCATTACTGGAACATTCGACAATGTGTGCTATTGTAGACACTAGTAACCCTCCAATGCTTGATGCTAACACTCCTTCAGTGGTCCAAGTCGACTAAGCTCGTCCGATCATGGGAAGGTTCGTTCTCGACGACGCTGAAATTCCGTTGCGGATCGAAGATCCTCTTCAAGTACATCGTCGACGGCCAGTGGGTTACCTCTCGCCACGAGAAGACCGAAACCGACCCCAACGGAAACGTCAACAACGTTTACCAAGTTCCGCTGAAACCCCAACCCACTCCGACTACTCTTGCTTCTGCTACGCCCTCGGAACCTACGCCCCAGCCAGTCACTGACCCGTCGGTCAAAGAGAGCGTCGTACAGACGCTGACCTCTATCAAAGATTCCGCATTGGCGACAGAGGGCGTCCACCCCTCGACCATTACCAGCTATGTTGCGTCTGCTGTGGGGGCAGCAGTCGCCGCGCTGACCGGGGTGGACCCCATGAACGTGCCCAAGGTGAGCAGTCGACTCCCCTTTGTGCTCACGTATCCCCAATGCAATGTCTGATGTCATCGTAGATACCCGCCGATGAGCCCCAAGCGAAACCCGCGGCCGAGGCTGAGCTTGATCTGTCACCTGCAGTATGTGATGTGATCGTACTCGATTTGTTTCACGAGTGTTCTCATCACCGATCCACAGGCTGAACATGGTAAATTATCTGTTCCTCCAAGTGATATTGTGAGTTGAGATTCTGGTTCGTTCGAGGATCATTACTTACTCTACCGTCAAGGGGAACCTACCCTCACTCTTTCCAGCCGCGGCTGATGGCAAGAAAACCGCCTTAACTCAACCTATAACAGGCCTCCCTTCGCTGTTACCTGCAGAAACCGAACGCGGAGTGGTCTCACCTGCTCCTACCGCACCGGCAACCGCTCCTGTCAAATCCGCTACTACAAGTCCGGCACCCACACCGACCGTCCCAGCACCACCGACAACCACTAACGTGCCTCCTGCTCCCAAGCCTACACCCGCTGCCAAGGCCCCAGAGCCCACGAAGACGGTGGAAGAAACTAAGCCGGCGAGCCACGCGCCCGAAACAAGCGAGGCCGCCTCCACACTCAAGGAAAAGGTTGTGTATGGGGCTGATGAGCTGGGCCGTAACGCAAGTTCGACCCCAGGATCGACCCTCAGGTCCAAGAAAAAGCGTGGATCCATCTTCAGCAGGATCAAAGCCGCCTTCCATCCTGAAAAGGAGAAGGAGAAGCCCAAGCAATAAACTCACGGTACTGGTCTTCCCAAATGAATGATAGATTTTGTGCGGCTGTCGACGAAATGGTGCGACGGATGTCTACCTACGTCTGTACATCGTGCGTGCGGTAGTCGCAGCCCTGTTGTGCAATGACCTTATGACTGGGATGTCTCCTGTCTGTGTTTATGTCCGTCCATGTTCTGATTTGATCTTATCACTGCGTCATTGTCATCCGTGTGTTAGGGCCTGGAATCTTGTTAGGTAGTATACAATGCGCCACTTCACACATTCTGAATGCATGGAGAACGTCGTATGTTTTAAGTTGTCTGTGTAGCAAATGGAAATTGGAAACCGGTCATTCCCGGGGGCATTTACAATTTCGAGGTTAATGTTTGATGGTGTTTGGAACGATGGGGAACGATGGGATCGGCGTATATAAAATTCTAAAATAGGATGGGAACGGTGGCAATTGAATTGCTGTCCCACGCCAATACACCTTCTATCTAGCTAACTGTCTAGCTGGCCTATGGTCGTTGAACCAAGTTGAGGGCCCCAGATATCGATGTGATGGAAGCCAACCCCCACCCATTGTCCCAGTGCGACCTCAAACCCGTTGAGTTGTAGAAGCTTAAGGGACAAAGACGGCAAGCCCGTCTCCCTCCAAGCCTCCCAGCCATGCCGCCAGATTCACATCTTGTGGTCAAATTCATGTTGTCCCTGGGCGGTATTGCCCCCGAAGCGGTCACCGTTCTTAGAACGCTCCTTGACCGCTGCGCGAACCGCACACGCCTGGCCGAGGCCATTTTGAACAACATCGTTGAGAACACGACACAGATAGCAAGGGGAAGAGGAGTCCCCGTCAGTCACTTTGCACTCAGGGAATTCCTCTACCTGCAAGCCTTGACTGAGCGAGTCCTCGCGCACCCCCTGCCGCCGGTTGAAGCATGTTTGATAGAAGCCATCGATGATGAGGCTTTTGGATGGCTGCGAGGTTTTTTGGTATACCGTAAGCTAGACGTGGGGGTGTGGGGGTGTCACTCGGACAGTCGCTCAATTTCGTTGTTTTTCTGCAGCAATAGGAAGACGGCGGCAGGAACTGCTACGTTTGGAGCGTGATGCGGCACATTTGCACGAGGCGGATGGGTTGCACCCTGAATTACGCCCCTTGAGGTTGGAGCGATGGGACCATATACGGCTACTCACCCAGCAGGTACGTCCCCAGGAGAGTTGCAAACGCCGGCGCTGACTGCCAAAAGATAAAGCAAAGGGATGGGTACACATGTGCTGCCACTGGTGAAAACACCGGCTTGGTTGTGACTGAGGTCATTCCGGTAGGCGGACAACTCGTAAGTATTGACCTGGCCGTCAGCACGCGTTACCTGACTGTATCTAGGCTCGGTTCCGTCATTACGCATCAGTGTTCTTTGATGGAGCATTTGATCAGGCGTTGGCGGAAGGGATTGTATCAACCACAAGGAACGCGCTGTTGTTGACCAGAGACTGGCACCAGTTTTTTGATGACGGGAGAATCGTATTACAGGAGCAATTCGAACGTGTGAGTTGGTCGCGTGTTTGAGGAACAGGACCACTCACTATGATCGGATCCGCAGGTCCACGTGGAATGTGTAGACTATTCCCTACAGTACAACCCCCGCTTCACTCGCCGAGGAGACTCTAGGGAAGACCCTTATGAACCGGGGGATGGCCTACAGCTCATACTCCGCAATGGGCCAGGGGCCAATTTCTTCCCGCCCATACACAGAGACCTGCTGAGGCTGCACCGAGCCGTTATCCTTGCGTTTCACGCCACAGGTATGTATGTACGCAGTCCCCTTTTGAGGCCAAAGTGATTCCGTTGGTGACTATCCAATAGGTTTCGCGGGCCGACTCCTGCATGAGATGATGCTTATGGACGGGATCCCTCGCAGCCAGCTCCGAATCGAATATATGAGCCATACATTCTTCCACGGTATCGTCAGCCACAGGTTGAGCCTTGTTTGATTTCTTCGCGTTGGTGGGTCGCCATGTCCGCCGTTTGCTGGTCTGGTAACTAATAGGATATCCAGTGTCCCATGCTCGTCTCCTGATATCTAGTCATGCAGCACTCTTCGAGTCATTTCCCAAGCATAAGCAAAGCAAACTCATGAACCTCTTGCCAGGCGCAACTATTTCGAGCACATTCACGTACCATAATCAGAACACAGATCTCGTACAATCCTGCTGGTCATGAATTTCCAATAGATGATTATCAACGTGCCCTCCGTTTATCGTTCCAAAACATGTGGGTTCCCCGCTCGCGTGCTTCATCCTGCTCTTGCAACTACGATCTTCAGCTGTACCTCAAAGTCCCGTCATCAAGTCGTTCAAGCAAATTCTGTCGACTGGGAGCCGCCGAGAGTGCGCTGGAAGCGAGTGAAGCCCGCACGACGCCGCATGGCGGGCGAAATGCGCGCCTTCTGCTGAGCAAGGTGTATAATGAATAGCTCCAGAAACTCCAGTTGCCTGCAATCATTTCCCAGCGCTTGAGTGCTGCCGTGTTGAGCGTATCGGTCACTAATGTCGTTATTCCGGGAGGGCAAGGTTCATCGGTATTTTCCGGTATTTCGCCTCCTCACCCTTGAGGACCCCTGCGGATTCTGGGGCCCCTGCAAATCCTGAGCGACTTGAGAATATGGTATGGTATCGTACTTGTCGCTTATCAATTTAGTCAAATGTCGCGAGTGTCGGACTGAATCTGGCTTAGCACCACCCGAACAAGCCCAATGGGCCTAGTGGGCCTGGACCCACAATTCGCACACACCGAATCAATGTCGGATTTACCGAGCATTGCGATAACGAGCATGGAGTCCACTGAAAATCTTCGATGGCCCTGGCAACACCTTGATCGAGGTAAATATGGGTCGAGGTAGCTGACGGCAAATGCCAGCCGTCGCAATACAATATTCTCCACTTGGACCATATATTCTTCTTTCTTTTCCTTTGCGGTTGCATTGCTTCCTTGATTGGATTCAAAATGATTCTCCCAAACTGAGGACATGCGACTTTTTCGGTTTCTTGATGAGCGCAATTAAAAATTATAACGGCTTCCGTTCCACCGTTCCACAAGGGTCAGATTTTAAATGGTCGGGAGGACAACAAGAGACATCAGGATTGACGACCAGCTCGACTACCAGCTCGACTGTCCGAGTTAACCAACTAACGGGCTGGGCGCAGGATCCATCAAATAATCCACTTTCGGACCCGTCTTCCAAGGATAAAACTTGCGGTACATGTAACCAATTCGTTTCTGTGTGCAATGCCGAGCATCTTCGGATTCCTTCATGATCACATCCTTTGCGGGTATATGAAAGTACAGCATCAAGTACGGGGGCTATAAGGAAAGTCACAGTGACTCCTACAACCAGATTTTGTGAGGTATAAGTAGTGAGGCTCGCACTACCGTTCAATATATTTGCTGCTCGGACTATCAATGACGTCAGGAGCCAATGACGTCAGGAGTAGCATGGCTGCACGTATAGAGATGTCTTGATCTATTCTTGTTTGTGTTATGTTGGTTGCGAGGAAGTGTGAGAGGCTGGCATCCAAGCCGGCGGCGACCGTCGAATATTTGGGGTTGGGTGCTGCAGTCGCATCGATGGTGGCAATGAACTCTTCTTGATATTCATATCCAGGCCCATAAACAAACATTGAAGACCCTGTACTCATAAATGTGTCGAACACGGTATTCAGGGTTAGATTGCCCACCCCAGAACGTAGGGACGCTGTGGTGATGGTGCTGGTGAGGTTCTGAAGCCAACCTGGAGGGACAGTTGTACCCAGATATACGGATAGGCTGCCCAGTTACTCATATAGGTTATTGAATTGCTATTGCATCGTGAACATGCTCTTGGGGCCTCCTCAAGTTGTGGTCCAAAAAATGAATGGGTTGTCGATGAAAGACACCAACTCCTCGAATAAAATTCTACCATAGCGGCGCCCAATGTGAGTCATGACTGTGCCACGCTGACTACGGAATCAGGATCTACACGGGACAGACCAGAACCTTCTCACCTCGGTATTGAAACAGGAGGTATACCAAGCGATATATTTTCGCCTGCGATAATGTTTTGGTCCAGTCATCTCTTAACTGCCAATTGTGAGGGTGAAGGACATTCCAAGAGTAGCGTTGCCGCATAGGGATCCATAGCACTATAGTGTTCTTTTGGTGCCTGGTCCCAGGCATTTGACTTTATAATATACCGCGTAGGGAGCACGCCAACCACCGAGGTTTCATTTGGCATGCAAAAGGTCCGTCACAGCGCCACACACTATTCTCTACATCGCATGCGATGGTCTGGCCGATGCTGATTCCATTGGGGAGCCCCTGGGGCGAGTGTTTTCAGAGAAGAATTGACAATCGTCTATAGAAGTTGTAGCCATGTTGAAGAAAAGAACAAAGCTTCAATGTTGAGAGGAGTTTTGGCTTAGGTCCATCGACTTAGCAAAGTCTTGGGTATCGGGAAAGCGGACAAGAGTGGACCATTCGATTTGGCGCGGCACAGGCTTGTAATGACAATATCTACACCCAGGGCACCTGGTTCCTTGTGCCTCAAATATCCTGAATTGAAGTATGCGGCTGATCGGACATCAACCACTTGCTTCTTCATCGAGAAAGGACCCCATGACCACGATAACACGTCTGGATATACGAACTCTGCGTTCTACTTTCTTTTGACACCCCCTTTTGACATATCTGGCGTCCTCCGTACCATGCCCAAATGGAGGTGTTCACCCTTGTCCTCCTCATCAGGAGTTTTGGGTTTTATACGAACGATCAAGAGAGACGTTGGCGCCATTGAGAAAATGAGTGGGTATTCCATTGTTGGAAAGCCGGTTAACAATGTCTTAGATATTGCTGGCTTTCTACGGTTATATATGCAGAGAAGATGCGTGTTATCCCTTATGTACTAGAATTTCTGTCCATATTCTGGCTTTGTCTGATGCACACGCCACGACACCAGAATCTTAATTCCGGCAACACAGACGATCAATGACGGGGGGCTCTTCAGTTTGACCCGACGGTACATCACCAGGGTCATAGCCATACTTACCATGCGACCTGGTCGAGCTTTGAGCTTTCGCTGTCCAACTAACAGGACGCTTGGCTACCATCAATTCTTAAGGGATCGCGACTGCTTCTGACAACTTTGCTTATGAGCACCGGAACTCTCTATGTATCTCTTGGAAAATCCTACTGCCCTGACAGCGTCTCATATGCCTATGCATCCCTTCGAAGTACGGCAGAAGACACCAACATCCTTCATATTCATACAGGGCCGTAATGTTGGAGACCCTGCAGTGAGGTATACCCCACACGGTATGACATATTGACGGAAAATGAAACTCCCTTACTTCGTTCGAAGGGATAACACTCCTTGTTCTATCTACTTCTACGGTAGGACTACTTATATGGTAATAATAGCCGAGCCACAACATGAAACCAGTATCAGAATGTACGGAAACGGACCTGTAACCCTGCATATAACCGATATTAAGGAACCGTAATTAAACCCAAACCGTACCTACTATGACGAGAACAACAATATTCCGACACATATTAGTATTAATCTTTCCGTTGACGCACTGGTGTCTCCATACTGCGTCGTAGGCAGGTTCTCGTTCTGTGGCTGTTCCACCTCTAACACCTTCACAATGTCAATATTCACCTTGCATCTGGTCGCCCCACCGTGCCATCCACCAATGCGGATCCGGACTGCTGAATATTGCATTTATATGGCCCTTTCATTGGGCAGGATGAAGGGAGTTCCATTTGGGCGTACTGCTTATTTCCATACCCCCATTTGGCCTTTGGGGGCTCATGATACTCGGAAGCTGGTTGAACCAAGTCACTAGGAAACGAGACCAATCGCAGGGTTCAAATTCGGATGGTGCTCAAGAACAAGTGTTTCAGCAAGATCCGTGTCCACTTTCGTGACTGCATGCACCAGTGGCTATCGCAAACTCGGGGAAAGCAGTGGATCCTGACTTGTTCCTCGAATTTCTTATCAGAGCCTCTATACACCACCCAGATTGGAACCAGATTAACTGGGTTTCATTCGCCGATTCATCGTGGACCGTTCTGATGACGGGCACGGCGTCGAGCGAGCCTTGCCGATAGCCCGAACGCTGGCTATTTGATCACATGAAGGCGATTGTCATTATTTCAGGTTATCATAACAGGGCTTGCAGACCAAGACTTTCTTCCTGGTCTTGCCTGTGTTATCGTGCACGTGCTCGTTGTTTTGTCTATGGTTTGGACCCGACGAAGTTTTGTAAATAGTACCTCACGAAGCGAAAACGATGGACAACTCTGTCCTCCTGCAATTCGACCCTTTTGACCCTCGAATGAAAACGAGGGTTGCCGATGACCGTGACGTTCCAAGCGGACAGGTGTTCGAAGGCTTGTTTGGTGGCCCAAAGCCCACCTGCCTCAAACCATCTAGATCGAAGAGGCAATCCATAAACCTCATCGATTTAGGGGCAAGTCCGCTCGCTGAGGCCGACGAGAGCAGCGACGAAACCGACGACGAGCCTGTTGGCAACAAGACCTCTCGATTAGTCGATGTCCCCCGCTTCGAAGATGATGGGTCGCATACTGAAGATGAGACTCAGGACTCTTGCGAGCTGACCTCGAAACCGCACGCTGTTCCAGCGTCCGCTCAGGTCCCAGCACGAATTACAGCAGACCCATTTTCGCCTCCATATTTGGTCAAACCAGAAGCACCTTACTCCGATACCACTCCGCTATACTCTTCTCAGAATACTTTACGAAATTCCCATTCTCCTGCATCAAGAACCCCACCCCGCGACTTGACACTATCAACAAACTTCACACCTGTACCAGAGAATATGCATTACCTACCAACATCCTCTCTTTCTTCTTTAAACTGCCTCAAGATTTCCGAGTTCGCTCCAGTACGAAGGAGAAGTTCTATTGATCTAGAAACAAAGTTGGAACGCCGGCTCCCTGACGCGTCTTTTGATCTTCTCAATGGAGAACTTAACCTATCTACTGTGGGAGACGTCTCATTCACGTCAGTTGACGCAGAGGAGCGTGTCAAGCAAGTTCTTCCACCTTTTCCTTTTCTCCAGTATGAATCTGATAACACGTAAGTATGCCTAAGGTGCTTCCCTTTGTCTTTCTTACAAAATCTAATCAGCCAGCTTCGAGTTTCGGCTTCGAAGCGAACATTCCATACGAAGACCCCCACAATGGGGCGCAAAGTCCAGGAAGACCAACAAGATTTAGCAGGTATATAGAAGGAACTCATTCTACGCTCAAATGCTCACTCACGGATGCATAGCTCGTACTCGCCTTCCAGACAGCCCAGGTAAGCCATAACACATTGGTATGCATCACGATCTGAACTATTCGATTAGGTCTGCATCTCGATTCCTCATTAGATACTCAACATAGAATTGTTACGACCAAACATCCCGTTCCCCCTTCAAACCACTCTCCTCCAAGAGGTCGCCAAGGTCGGAGAGTTCCTTATTATCCCATGTACACCATTGAACAGAGTACTGCAGACTTCAAAGTATCACCGGCTCAGTTCAGAAAACCAGTTCCATCGGGTAGGCGAGTGCGCTTGTCGTGATAGCGACCCTGACTATTGTCTTCAGCGCATACACAACCAGCAGCGGTTGTCTCGCGCCGAAACTCCATTTTCCCATCCGCGCGGGTCGACCCCAAAACACTGCTCGCAGGTGCTTCAAAGCCTCAGGCGGTTGCACGGAGCCTGTCGCCTGGAAAACGCACCTTTGTCACGCTTCCTGAAGCCTCAAGAAGTCCCAATCGGGGTCCCCCTACATTGGCTCCAAGAGTGTCTATCATAGCGACAAAGCCCTTGATACCTAGGCCCTCCACCACGTTACTGTCTGGGCCCCGTGCAATGCTCGCACGCAACTCAATCACTCAGAGTACTCTTAATCACCGAAGGAGCTATACTGTAGCTACGTCTCGTCCTTCCACCGCTCATGAGTCGGTGGCGCCGTTAATGAGGCGTATGTCCACGTTAGGATCGACCGCTACCAATGTGAAAAGGCGCGAATCGGTCGTCCCACCACTTCCCACCTTCCCCAAGAAATCCAGCACAGCCTCTAGTCTGAGCACTCGGGCATCGGGACCAGGTCTTACTGCTAACCGAGTCCCTACGGTGGGCCAAAGAAGCTCAACCTCAGGACCGGCCAAACCAATCCCTTTGACCGCCAGAAAAGTTAATACAAGTGTAGCATCGACTTCATCAGCCAGTTCACGGGCCCCTCCCTCCGCCCAACCTATCTATACTCCCAAGGTCACTGCTCCTTTCTCTAGTCGTGGGCTACGTAGGACAAGTAGTGTAGGAGCGGCTTCTGGAGAAGCGCTGAAATCGGCGGCGGCAGCGAGACAAGTAATTGCGAGCCGCCCTAGGCCATCGACGTCATTGGGGAGGGTGCGTCCGAGCACGGCGCGTCCCAGTACGGCGCGTCCCAGCGCTCGCGAGTCAAAATTGGACTCGGCCACTCGAACCTCCGCAACAATAGTCAGAGGAAAGCCGTAGATCAACCCTTTCACCTAGCTTTGAGAGGTTCGGTGGAGATTTCGACCATAAGTCCATGCAATTTTGGTAATCTTTGTAATCCTAGCCTCTTGTTACAACATCCTGCCGAATTGTGCCACTCGAGTCTAGAGACCTTCTTCAGTTTCCGTAGTCGTATTCTTCGCTGCCACTTGGCTGATTGCACTATTGCGATTAGTCGTGGCACCAACGTGAGTGTTCTGGCTAATCGCATGTTTTCGTCTGAAAAAACCTTGGATCTTGTGCCTCGTGCTACGTACCGGCAAGTTCACAGTCTCTCCAGTGGGCTTTGAGGTCTCGGCTGGGGTAAGGGAAGCATCAGCTCCAGCTCGCTGGGGGAGGAGATCGCCTGAATGACAGGGAGAGGTGGTGAAGCATGGTGTAGTGAATCGGGTATAATTCCTCTCTGGCACACGAACACCCACTGAAGTCCGGTGCATAACCACAATTTTCTAGTACCCTCCCATGATTCCTTTCCAAAAATTCAGTGGCTGCAGTATTTGCCTCGGCATATTTGTCAAGAGCACGGAAAGCATATCTGATTGCCGACTCCCTTCCGTGCTCTTGACAAATATGCTGAGGCAAACACTGCAGCCACTGAATTTCTGGAAAGGAATCATGGGATCGGAGGGTATTAGAAAATCGTGGTTATGCACCGGACTTCAGTGAGTGTTCGTGTGCCAGAGATGAATTATACCTGATTCACTACACAATGTTTCACCTCTTCCTGTCCTTCCCCCCAGCGCAGCGAGCTGGAGCTGATGCTTCAGCCGAGACCTCAAAGCCCATTGGAGAGGCTGTGAACACTCCAGAACGTAGAAAGAGGCACAAGGTCCAAGGGTTTTTCAGACAAAATAGGCAGTGAATGATATGTCCTCCCCTTTGTGCCATCATCGTGCCTCATAATTCCTGCTTTACTTCCTTTCATTTCCTTATGCCCATGGAACGTTGTAGTCAATATACATGCTCGCTTTGCATTCAATTCCTGTATTCACAGTTGGCTGCCCAGCGAACAATGAAATACCAAAAGTATCTTCCCTCAGGAGAAAGCTGGGTTTTAGGTGAATACAATCTTTGGTTCTTCTTTCGTCTACTTCTGTGTTTCTTCCAGTCAAAGCGGAGAGTGAAAGCGTCATAATTTCACTTGTACCACTCTTCGATTACTAAATAATCTGTTTACGAAAACCCTGGTTTCCAACAGAGAAGAACAAAACACGCCAGCAGTGGATGGAGTCCATTAAGGGAGTCCGCAACAAAGAGATTGAAACTTAGGACGTATCCATGGCTAAGCAAGCGAGAAAGCGAAAAGCTCTGGCGCTATCAGCGATAGTAAAGCTCTCCTCTACCAAGCTTAATGCACAGTTGAGGCCAATATCTCGCCCGCCTCGTGTTAGGAGGAAAACCCACCACCGAGCCGCCCGGCGATGCTGCGTCACGCAATCTGAAGAACAAGTCAGCAAGTACTCTGTTTTGGGTACCAGCCTACCACCAGAGAAGGTTGGTGGTACTCGGTATTCTCTAGTGGCGTACCATTTATGCCTGCGTTCGTCAGCTCCAAAACTTGGAGCAGTCATGGGGTATGAAAGTAGGTTCCTTGAAACTCGTAACTCTTGCCAATACAATACATTGTAAGCGGGGTTGCATTATGAATTGCGCACTATGCCGACCACCTTGCAGTACGCAATGACTTTGGTCAAGCATATCTTGAGGGCCATTGGCTCCTTATACCACCTATTAACGCTCTAGTAATGGTATATGAATCATACAAGGATCTGAATCCTGGGGATACGAACCGTTGGCACGAGGTCTGTGCATATCTATTGCACCTATCGTCTGACTGACAACACTAGACCCTGCTACCAGGATTTTTTGAACCGGAACCACTGGAATATGTCCTTGTCCCACTTACGAGCCGGGGCCGGGATCTTCTCACTTTAGTCGCTCCTCTCAAGGACGACCCTTCTGTATTGAACGATCTACCCTTACGTTCAAGTCATACCTTTGAAGGTCCGACCGTTATAGCATCCTTTCATCCCTTTTTCGCAATTGCCCGTGCCATCCAATTACGTCGGACTGTCACACTTCCGCCGCAACACGACAAGTGGCTATATATACTAGAGATCGAGTGGCGAAGGCGATACAACTCCACTGTTCCACTCTCTCCTCTCCAGCTCCCGAAGACCACCAAAAAACGGAAGCGTCGACCAGAGAGTGAAGAAGACGTTCCGTCGCCCAAAAGAAATATGGCTGACCTTCCTCGGGAAGGACTGCTGAAGGTCATAAGTGCACAGTCAGATCCGGCCATTCCAAAGTGGAGAGCGAATGTTCGAAACGGCTCTCAAACAGATGTGGCTCTTGTCCTGGAGGAGCTCGGAGCATATCGCAAAGAACCTTGCAGGTATCCACCTGTGCGAGAGTGGTCAGCGTGGAGACCCGACTGGTCGAGAGCAGAATGCCCCGATTCACGATTGTTTAGCAGTAACGACTGGGCATTCTATCAGTCCCGAACCCTCTTACCTGGACCCATTGATCCGCATTTCCAACCGGACCCGCTTCCACAAGATGGCCAGGAGGCTTCTGAGAATGATGCCACTGGCTCTAACCTGTAAGGATGGTGATCTGTACTCCCCCGATCGTTTGCATGTTGCATATCGTTGAGTTGCATTCATATTTTACCACTTATGCCCATTAATCTGTTATATAACCGCTCTATAAAGACAGTACTGCCAAAGTCAAGCTTTCGTTTGAAATCGGTAGGTTTATGGAATACCGTCCCAGGGAAGAGACCCAGGGAAGACATTTGTCATCTTCCGTTCCTCTGAACGTCCTGGGCACCAGCTCAGCAATGCTTGTACTGCAGAAGGGGTGGATGTATAGTACGGGTGCACTCTTGCAAATGGGTTTCGTGAACGACGTTTCGCTAGGAGGGCCCCATGGCATCCGTAGAGGTCCTCCACATAAGGGAGGTAACCGTTCTTTTCCTAAAGAAGTCCTCAGAAAAATAAAATAAAATAACGCCCCGAGTGTGAACATACCTCTCCTTTCCAACCTTCGGCTCTAGCGGCTTCATCTACAACATCAACTCCAACGTACTGGAATTTGGAAGTAGGCCAACGAATCGCTTTTCTGTGAAGCTCCTCAAATCTTCGCCTTTTCATCTCAAATCCAACGACTGTGATCTTTTCCGGCCACCGGTACGGTCCGTGCACAACTTCATGGAATCTAGCCAGGGAGAAAAGCAAGTTTTGGAAAGAATCAAGTGCATAGTCCTCAGCAAAGGCGATATGCGTCCGGTTCATGAGGAGTCCGGAATCAAGCGCAAGTCGAAGATACGATTGGGCCTCTGATTGTGAAGGCGAGCTTGGACGTGTGACCCCACCGCTAAATATTAGCACGGCGGATGGATCGGCAACTGCAATCTCAGCTCTGGAAAGATGTTGAGAGAGGGAGAGGGACAACTTTAACAGCACAAAAATGTGCCTCGTACCCTCGTATTATGTGACTATAAAATGTCCCAACCTGGCCGCGCTGGTACTCGTGAAGCAGCCAGTTCTTGTCCTCCTTCCATGCTTCTGCACCACACCCCTACGATTATGTGTGAATATCATCTCCCCGTCCCCTTGCTAAGAACGGGAGTCGTTCCAACGTACAGTCCAGATCGCATGACCAGCCACGACGACGAGATGGGTTGCGCCCCGGAGCCGCGACGCCTCTGAGATCGTCTCCTCAATAGACGGCGGGACTACGTGTGAAAATATAACCTCCAAAGAGTGCTGTTTCTTGCTTTGACTGCCTTGTTCAAGGAAGCCCGCAAAATCGTGCTCTCGCTCGACTAAAGAAGACACCCGAGTGGCATATTTGAGATTTGCTGATGCCGATATTAGTAATAGGGCTACAAGGATTGCCACTCCAAGGTTGGTGATTCGGGAGCGCGCGAGAAAGAACTGAACGCGGAAAGCGCCCCGCGAAAACGCCTGAAAACTACTACCTGGACGCCTAGTATTCCTCGAGGTGAGTCTTTCACGGTCAAACGACGCCAAGCTGGCAGGAAGTGGTAGCATCCCAGGCCCTGACTGGCGCGCGGACGGCGTGTCTGGGTGAAACGTCCGCTGACAGAGGTTAAAAT
>Ga0307515_10013187_pt1 | contig 15462 bp, 19 predicted proteins | sample 17_EM_MG_FD_194513 | JGI IMG/M metagenome (GOLD analysis project Ga0307515, IMG submission 194513) | Populus trichocarpa ectomycorrhiza microbial communities from riparian zone in the Pacific Northwest, United States - 17_EM | ecosystem: Host-associated > Plants > Roots > Unclassified | place... | reverse complement strand
TTTATTTTGAATATTAACATGTAAAAATAATTTTAAAATATTAAAAAAAATAAATTTTAGAAAACGACAAAGAAGGTTCTAATCACTTGTTTTCACGATCTGATCTTCCATATCTGATTGAAATCCTTTCAAAATCATAAAAAAATGAATTTTTTTTGCTCGTTTGAAGTTTCGGGCATTGAACTTTTAAGATGGGTTTTGCATTCCCTGTAGTTGATCGCAAATATGGTGCTGGTGATGCAGTTCTTCTACGAACGAGAGTGAATTCTGTCACGAATATGTCAGCGGAAGTGGTGGCGTTCGTCTGTCTCGATCGGGTGATGTGTGTATTCCCTTTTTCTTTTTTCTTTTTTCTTTTTTCTTTTTTCTTTTTTTTTGTTTTATAAGTACATATATAATCTATAAAAAATGGATCTTCATTTAATAACTAGGTATTCATGAACTGTGAACATTTGTTGCTTTGCTATCACGACAAAACACAGCACTGGCCAGTTCAAGTTATTTTATAATTAACCGGATTTCATTTTAGTTTACAGAGCTATGTAAAATATTATGTATATATTAATGGATTCATAACATCATCCAGTGCTGTTTTAACCGCCGCCGCCTCTTCACTGCCACGACCGCCGTACCATCACCACCACCGTTCCAGCAACCTCCTCCCCTTCATCCCCGTACCCTCATCTTATTATTCACATCAACATTTACTAGATGCTGTGAAATACTAAACTTATACGTGGAATGTTTTACTGTAAAATATTTCACATTCATGCCTAACAAACATCCTCCTGTGTATATTTTTACATCTATCAATACACAACTATATTAAAAACAGTGACAGGTGATGATTGGATTTCTATTCCAGAGCTGGTAAGTGCAAAAATCAATCAATGCTGATGGATTGATGATGAATTCCAAGTTTCAGAAAATTAACAATGTCTGAATAAGAAAGGAATCAAGTATCTTCATGAACACAGGTTTCAATTTTATATCTCACCGCGGGAATGGTCATCCTCTGGAGATTGGGATGAATTCGTTTCACGATCATAGAAAGGGTAGCCACATTCCAGCACAAAAAAAGGCAAGTAAAATGTAAGATCTCTGATTTCCTTATAAGCAAAGGCAAATTCAATGCACATAATACATACCTAAAACCCCCCATGCTTGATTTCCACCAGAACCCTTTCCATCATCATCATGGCCACCGCGAGGAAGACTTTCTATTACAATTCTCTTTGCCCGCCAAAGCTGAAGATGATACGGTGGCTGCTCGCAACACACCAACCCCAAAAATCCATATTGGCCGATCAGGAAGTCCATCACGAGCAACGAAGTTGCGTCTACAGAGCTTGCACTTCCTCGTGACGAAATGCTCGAACATGTTTTCAGGTATCGGACCGTGGACATGGACAATCATGTAGTTATACAGATGACATGCCCAGAAAGGAATGCCATTAGTTGACGTGATTTTGTTTTCTTTCCTTTTTCTTCTTACAATTTAATTTTCAAATAGACTTGCCGCGTATCATCATCCTGGTTAATGTTCGTGTAATCAAAGCCTCATGAGTCATGACAGTTTAAGAAGTAAAACTAATAGAAATCCATTAGTTTAGAAGTAGATCATCTGTGACTGACGGAATCGTAGATGTGATATTCAACATATATGCTGTGCATTAAATTGTAAGATTGTAAAATCCCAAGCGGTGATTACGAGGGGGAGCATAATAATGGGAAAAATACAACTGGATTAACCTAAAGAGACGTGTGCATGCATATCCAAAACACCAAACGTCGCAAAAGAACGAATTCCGGGCAGCAGCAGACGGTAGAGAGTAGAGAGAGACAGAGACCCGTAATGTATGAGCCACGGGTCCATGACCAAACTACTACCACTACTTAACTTGGTAACCAAAACAACACACGCGAAGCCAGCCACTCGCTTTCATGGGTCAATATACGGGTACCTGCTTGAAAAATTTTCCACGAATAAGCAAAAATTCAATTTTCATTGAAGTAACCCCTTTTTTTTATTTTTAATTTCTTGCACTCCTTTTTTAATTTTTTTTTTGGGGGTCTGCTGTCCTCTGCAGTACACTGACTGGCTGGCACCTTCTTTGAGAAGTTACCTCCTCACATAGGCAACCAAACCAGAAAAGCCTCACTCCTCACTCCTCACTCACTTACTGCCGCAACCCCTTTCTCTTAAGTTTTCTCTATATAACACCCACTTGGAGAATTGCAATCGCAATGCATTGCATTGCTAACTCACAGTTTTTCTGTGTCTATAGTCTCTCTATTTAGTATTTACTTGAAGCGATCATCTGGCTCCTCCTTCTTAATCAGTTGGTGAGTGAGCCAGAGAGTTGAGTTTTATGTTTTTTTTTTAATTATTATTATTGATTGGGTTTTGGTCCTCCTAACTTCTTGTTTAGTCATTTTGTTTGGATTTTCATTTCGATCATGTTTTTCTTAAGAGAAGGGTTCTCTTTTTAATCAATTTTGGCTGCCTTTTGAGTTGCGTTGAGCAGTGATGGAGCCTGTTAGCATGGATATAGATACCACCCAACAACTCCCTGCGGATCCTCTCCCATTTGCTAGAAGGTGATTCCTTGATTTCTTCTTCCCCACTGTTTGGTTGCTTAGAGAACGCCTCAAATGAGGGGGGGAGCTGTTTTGGTGTTTTGGTTTTGTTTTCTTCAAACAATGAACGGGTCACTGATTATTCTTTTATATGTAGTTTGTGATTTCTATACAGAGATTCTGTTTTTTTTTTTAATGATTTTCTGTGTTGGGTTACATTTTCTTTTAACAGTTATCAATTGGAGGCTTTGGAGAAGGCGCTAAAGCATAACACAATTGTGTTTTTGGAGACTGGTTCCGGAAAGACTTTGATCGCCATCATGCTACTCCGCAGTTACGCTTATCTTCTTCGCAAGCCTTCACGTTTTATTGCTGTTTTCCTGGTTCCTCAAGTCGTTCTGGTTCGCCAAGTATGCCACTTTACACTCCTTTTCTCTTCTGCATATGTGTGTCTATGTTTTGGGAATTTATGGTAATCTATTTACTCAGCAACAGTATAACAATTCAAATTACAGAATGAAATTTTAGAAAGTCAGTGAATTGAGATTGAAGCCAGAGTTTCACCAAATTTTTTAAAAAGAAGACAGTGAATGGGGTTTCCTGCACAAGTCTAATGTTAATTCTAAATTTTGAGGTGGTTAGATGCAAATACTGAAGGTGAAATTTAGAAATGTGACTTTATTTTTCTTTTATATTGCTGTTGTTCTCCATGATTACTAGCAAGCTGGAGCTGTGGAAATGCATACTGATTTGAAAGTGGGCATGTACTGGGGAGAAATGGGAGTTGACTTCTGGAATGCTGCTACATGGAAGAAGGAAATAGAAAAACATGAGGTAAGTGGGCAGGAAGCTGCTTCATTGACTATTCGTGTCTTTTTCTTTATTCCTGTTTTTATCTGTAATCATTTACATCTGATAGTCTCATGTCTGTTATTTTCAAGTTTTGAGTTTCACCTTTGGTCTTCAACAATCAAAACCAACTTCAAAAGGCACACAATAGTGAAGAAAAAAAAAATCTGTTTACAGTGGTTATTGATTTGCATGCTAGTGGTGCTGGTGGTTGATGTGGTTTGTCCTTTCTTTAATCATAGCAGAGAATGATTTTGATGTAATTTTGTTTCCTGGTTTTTGAAAGCTTTTATTTTTGATTTCTTGTTTTAGTGACCTTTTTTTTTCGTTTTTCCAGTGTTGTTACTTCTAAACCTCAGATATTTTGATGAAATGTGGCCTCAACTGGCTTTTTTATTTTTTGGAATCATATCGTGCGTTCTAGTTCTTCTTTGATAAAATCAAGTAGAAGCGTTTCCTTTGAGGAACTGCATAACATGTTGATATTTGCTGACATAAAATTAATTAACCTTTGAGAACTTCATTTTGAGCTGTTTGTCAGTTTGCTGCTTTCCCATTTCTTTAATTTTCTTCACAATGATTCTCTTCCTTTTGGTGGCAAATTTATGCAGTTTGCCAATGTTACCAGCTTATTTTCTTACACAATGGACATTGATTATTTGATTGATTTGTACAGGTGCTTGTTATGACACCTCAAATTTTGCTTAACGGCTTGAGGCATAGCTTTTTCAAGCTAGACTTGATCAAGGTGATGATTGTTGATGAATGTCATCATACCAGGGGCAAGCACCCCTATGCAAGCATCATGACAGTGAGCTATCTCTCTCTCCTTTGTTTTCCACCTCTCATCATCTTTTTATTCTTTTGCCTCCTAATGATTTACTTTTGATTTATGGAAACAACAGTTGATGTGATTTCTCAGGGAGAAGTTATTTTTTTTTTTTTTTTTTTTGAGAAATCAACCCTGCTCAATTAGACTTTCAAGCAGCGTTTGCTTGTCCATATGATGAAATAAGTTATTTTTTCATGTAAAATTTTTAAATAAGATATTTTTTCATGTAAATTTTGAACTCAATTTTTTTAATTAACTGATTGAATTGTTTTGACACTCTCAAAATAAGGGAACTCATGGTAGCATGTATCTTGCTCATGGTGAAGATCTTTTTGGATTTGATAGCAGAAATGTGCAATGTTGTCAGATTTGATAAATTAGATACATACACAAATTCTTAAGCATCTGTATAAATTCTACTGGTTGCTTCAAGAACCAAAAATATTTTCTTTCTTAGTTATTGTTAAGAAATTTCTATGTTCAAATAAATACGAATAGATTTAAGGAAAACTCACCTGCTTACTGATATGTTGGGTGCCTGTGCCAAGGGCAGTTTTGTTGGACAGAAAATGTTGTTTTTCTTTTAAGTGTCATACGTTATTTAAAAAACTCATATGTATGAAGTTACCATTATATGTTCACTTAGAGCCATGAATGATTCTGCATGGAGTCCATGTTGTATGGTGAATTTTCTGATAACTTTGAATGATCTGCAGGAGTTCTTTCATTGTGAGTTAAAGTCTGGTCACCATGATCTTCCTAGGATTTTTGGGATGACCGCTTCTCCCATAAAGTCAAAGGGTATGCTTTGGCAATAGATCATAATGTTTGCTTGATACTCACATTTTACACTATCTTCCTAAATTTATATAAGATTGAACCCCTTTTTTTGGCGTTGTGATAAAGGTGCAAACTCAGAATTATACTACTGGCAGCAGATTCGTGAACTTGAGGATATTATGAATTCAAAGGTTGCTTCTCACTTCTGGTTAAAAATATTTACCTAGGTTTCTTTCTATTTGCTTTTTAGCCATAATAAGCGATGGATTATTAGATCTGAAATCCAAATTCATTTTTAATGAGTCATTTTTCATGCCTGTTCAAAACTTGTATCCTTCGTATAGCTATTGAAAATATTCATTATAAACAAGTTTTGCATCAGATAATGGTTAACGATTAACTGGTCATGGCCACTGACACATTTCAGTGTAAAGGAGTGATGTTTTAATAACCTTTATAAGGAATTCACTTAGTTCCACAATTCCTTTTATAAGAAAAGTCCTACTCTTGATGCTTTTGTGCATTTGTGGTGGTGTTTCTCTTGGTGCACTTTGTTCACTGGGGCGAAATATCCAAATGACGCATCATATTATCAATTCTCTGGCATCCTCCTTCATTGGATAATCATTTATTTTTTTGTTTTATTTTTTCCTGTACAAATTTTATTATCAGCACTGATAATCTTTTATTTGGATAATGAATTGATTGTTCATATTCCTATTTTGATTTTTTCATGTAGCTTTTATCTCCTTTTGCTTTTGGGTCCCTTCTGCAAGATGAAGATGACCCACATGGCACATTTCAAATGCACTCAACTAATATACATGTTATTTCCCATTCTTGCTCAAAAGTTTTTGAAAATTGTATCCCGGGTACACGCCATATGGTTCGTTACATGTTGCTGGGTCTGAAAGAGCAGGAGGGGACCCCATAACCTACCATTTGATATAGAAAACCCATGGACTTTGCCCTTTTTTTTTTTTTGGGGGGGGGGGGGTAATATATTTGGGCTCATAGGAAATTTAAGAACACTTATGTAGCTTTAGCTTCAGCTTCTTAGCATGGGTGATGTAGAACTGCATTCCTACGAGTTCTGCACATAAACTTCAAGTCATTACTGGATTTAATTGTTCTTTCATTTGATTGCTAAGTTCCATATCACTCTGTTCATGTGTTTTTTCTATTCTTCAATAATTTGCTTATGATACCACCTTTGAAATATATGAACACTTATGTATCTTTGGCTTCTTAGCATCGGTGATGGAGAACTGCATTCATACATGTTCTGCACATAAACTTCAAGTCATTACTAGATTTGGTTGTTCTTTCATTTGATTTCTATGTTCCATACCACTCCGTTCATGTCTGTTTTCTATTCTTCAATAATTTGTTTATGATACCACCTTTGAAATATAAGAACACAAAAGTAGCTTTAGCTTCTTAGCATGGGTGATGTAGAACTGCAGTCATACGTGCTCTGCTCATAGACGTAGTCGTTACTAGATTTGGTTGTTTAATTGTTATGTTCCATACATGAATACTTATGCAGCCTTAGCTTCTTAGCATGGGTGATATAGAACTGCATTCATATGTGTTCTGCACATAGACTTAGTCGTTACTAGATTTGGTTGTTCTTTTATTTGATTGTTATGTTCCATACATGAATACTTACGCAGCTTTAGCTTCTTAGCATGGGTGATATAGAACTGCATTCATATGTGTTCTGCACATAGACTTAGTCGTTACCAGATTTGGTTGTTCTTTTATTTGATTGTTATGTTCAATATCGCCCTGCTAGATTTGGTTGTTCTTTTATTTGATTGTTATGTTCAATATCGCCCTGCTAGATTTGGTTGTCCTTTTAATTGACTGTTATGTTCCATATCACCCTGTTCATGGATTTTTTTTTATTATTATTCTTCAATAATTTGTTTATGATACCACTTTCTTGTATTGAAGATATATACATGTGTTAGCGAGTCTGCGCTTGCTGAATTTATACCATTCTCAACCCCAAAGTTCTTATTTTATGAGCACATGAAGATCCCTGACGGTATATTTGCTTCTTTACTTAAAGAATTGGGGAATTTAAGAACAAAGGTGTGTACTTTCTTTATTTCAAGTTTGGAATGGATGCCAGTGGCTTCTATGATTTTATTGGTAGTCCATTTACTGCTTTTTCAGCATGAACACATGCTCGAGCAATTGGATCTCAATGAGTCCGCAGCAGTATCTATATGCAATAAAATATCAAAAGTACATTCAGCTTTGATGTTTTGTTTGGAGGAACTTGGTGTTTGGTTGGCTTTTCAGGTATTTGTCTAGTCTGGATTCTTTCACGTGCTCTGCTTGTAATGCAATAGTATCTGTGTAGTTGACATGGTTTAATGTACGTTGATGAAACAGGCTGCACAGTTCTTATCACACTGTGATACTGATGGTGACTTTATTTCAGGGGGTAAATTAGATGTGTCTGGTGAGACCATTGTTAAAAACTTTTGCCAGGATGCCTCGTTGGCAATTTCTAATTGCTTTTCAGATGGTACCTTTTCTATCTTGGTGAAAGAATTAGTGGAGACATGAACTTGTGATTCTGTTCTTAGTTTTCTATCATTTTCTTTTTCTCTATTGTATTGAACATTTAGGTCAGGAATGCTCCATTGGGGATAACATTAAGGCTCATTTGGGTGCCGGGCTTTTAACTTCGAAGATTCTCTGCCTTGTTGAGTCACTTCTTCAGTACAGGTTGGCGCATAACTATATATACATCCTCATTTACTATCATCAGATATATTTGGGCAGCTGAATCCATCGTAATTATGTCTATGGTTCTGACAGAAGATTGATAATGATTTTATTCTCTGAAGTCTACTGGAAATGCTCTAATATGCATACATATAAAAGATTGAAACAAATGCAAAGTTGCACTTCGTGGTTTGAGTCTTTACCTAGTTTATACAAGAGCTTGTTCTGTTCTGTTGATCTGCTGCTCTTTAATAGTTAAACTAAATGCCCATGAGATAATTTGACTGCACAAGTTGACTGTTTTATTAAACTGTCATATGTATACAACATGTTGTGAATAAATGAAGTTTTATGTTACTATTTTGGTCATTTTTACATCAGCTTGTGGTGATGTGTTTTTTTTTTCCATGTATTTAATTACAGGGATTTAAAGGAAATAAGATGTATAGTTTTTGTGGAAAGGGTCATTACTGCCATTGTCCTTGAATCTCTATTGAGTAAGTTGCTTCCTAAACATGGCAGCTGGAAGACTAAATACATAGCAGGAAATAATTCAGGGTTGCAATCCCAGACACGCAAAATTCAAAACGAAATTGTGGAAGAATTTCGTAAAGGCATGGTATATAATTTTCCTACTTGGATCCACAATATTATATTCATTATATTGTCTGAAAATGAGCAAATGGCATACTTCTAGGTGAACATCATTGTTGCAACATCAATTCTTGAGGAAGGATTAGATGTGCAAAGTTGCAACTTGGTGATTAGATTTGACCCTTCTGCCACTGTCAGCAGCTTTATACAGTCCCGAGGCCGTGCTAGGATGCAGAATTCTGACTACTTATTAATGGTGAAAAGGTAGTGTCCCAGTAACTCTTATTACACCTATCACCAATGAGGACTACTTGTAAACAGATTCTTTTGTACATTTTACTGTTGAGTTTATGTGATCATTAGTGTTTGATCACTTTCACTTATTTTTTGATAACCATAGAGGGGATTTTTCTACACATGCTCGACTAGAGAACTATCTGGCCAGTGGTGACATAATGCGAAGGGAGTCTCTACGCCATGCATCCATTCCTTGTTCACCTTTGCTGGATGAGTTGGATGATGAGTTTTATCGTGTTGAGGGCACCGGGGCAGTTGTCAGTCTATCTTCAAGTGTTAGTTTGATATACTTTTATTGCTCACGTCTTCCTTCTGATGGGTTAGTCATCTGTACTCTTAATTGTGAAAATACAGCTAAGCTCTTAATAATTTATTTTCAGATGAGCTGGTCACAAACTTGTATCGAACCATGGCTTATCCTCTCTCCCTTTGTTTTTTGGGGTGGGGTGGGAGTGGGGTGTTGTCATTTCTGTAGGTATTTTAAACCAGCTCCCAGGTGTATTATAGACAAGGAGACAATGACTTGTACACTACATCTTCCAAAAAGCTCTCCTGTACAAACTATTTGTGTGCAGGGAAATATTAAAACTTTGAAGCAGAAGGCATGCCTTGAAGCATGCAAGAAACTTCATGTTTCTGGTGCTTTAACAGACAATCTTGTTCCTGATATTGTTATGGAAGAAGCTGTTGCTGAAGACGTTGGTAATTGCTATTTGCAACCTTTCCATTATTGGTTTGGGTGTTTTACACTTTCAGAGTACTATATATACTGTTTAGTAAACCATCTTTTCAGTTCCCTTTCTATATTTTAATCTTTGTAATTGTTTATTGAATAGGGAATGAGAGGTATGATGATGAACAACCCATTTATTTGCCACCGGAGCTGGTCAGTCGAGGTCCACGAAATTTGAAGACGAAGTACTACTGCTACTTAATTGAGTTGAATCAGAACTTTGCTTATGATATTCCTGTCCATGACGTGGTGCTTGTCGTGAGGACTGAACTTGAATCTGATGTCATAAGGAGCATGGGTTTTGATTTAGAAGCTGAGAGGGGCTTATTGACAGTGAACTTGAGGTATATTGGAGATATTGATCTTGAACGAGTGCTGGTATGTCTTCTAGTTTTTTTATTTTCTTGTCATAGGTGTAATATGTGATGGAAAAATTATATAACGTATTGTATTTTCCACTGTTCTGTTTTTTGTTTGGTTGTCAGGTCCTCTTATGTAGGAGGTTTCAGATTACTCTTTTCAAAGTTCTTTTGGATCATAGTGTAAATAAATTGAAAGAGGTCTTAGAAGGATTAGACTTAGGGTCAGGTGCCGAGATAGACTATTTTCTACTTCCTGCTTTCAGGTCATGCTCACAACCTTCCATCAACTGGGCACCTATTAGTTCTGTGTTGTTCTCATATAAAAATGAGGAGCACTTCAACTGTTCTCGGAATGGCAATGCTCATGTTGTCCAAACCAAATGTGGTCCAGTTTGCGCATGTGTGCTTCAGAATTCTTTGGTCTGCACCCCCCACAATGGTAACATCTATTGCATCACGGGTGTTTTTGAGGATTTGAATGGAAACTCGCTTTTAAAGATGGGAGATGGAGGGGCTATCACTTACAAAGAGTACTTTGCAAAGCGGTATTGCTCTTTTATTATCCACTTATATCATGCTATTTTAATTTTGCTGTTATTTTTATGTCACATATATTGTATTTTTGTAGCCCAATGAGTGACCTGAAGCTCACACTTGATTTCAGGCATGGCATCCAATTGCTTTTCAATCGAGAACCATTACTTAAAGGGAAACATATTTTTCCAGTGCACAATCTTCTTAACAGATGCAGAAAACAAAAGGAGAAAGGTCTTGATTTTTTTTGTCTTATCTTGTTATGGGCAAAGTGCATGTGATTAATTTGTGGTATGGGATGGGGTATTCATTCAGATTGATTTGTGGTATGTAGGCTTGGTCCATTTATTTGGATTGTGTATGTTTCAACTACTTGCCTGCTTCCTTTATCACATGAATACTATGGTATCACAATAAGAAATTGCCAGCCTTTGCTTTTTTTTCTGAAGAATGTAAAATTAATAGAAACAACACTCACTTAAAATATTTTTTAGCTAAAGAATATTCTGTCAATTTAACACAGAAGTAGGCTAGTGTAATGAATTAATAAAACTGGGACAACTGATAACCAGCATTTAACTGGGCTAGTCATGCATTCTTAGGTAATCTAGAAATTTCCAAAATCTAGTGCTATCTATCTTTTGTCTTTCATTCTACCAAATAAATCAAGAGGAAGTTGGGTCACCAGTTTAGGCCATCTGGATATGGTATCAGGACCTCTTCTTTTTTTTTCTTCAGATTTTTACATAATGTTCAATAATTATTCTGTAGTTACATTATTGATGATATTTGTTTTTTGGGCAACAGCATCGAAGAATACACATGTAGAGTTGCCTCCTGAACTTTGTGAAATAATTTTATCTCCAATATCAATCAGTACTCTTTATTCTTATACATTTATCCCATCAATAATGCATCGACTTGAGTCTCTGCTCATTGCTGTCAACTTAAAGAAGATGCATTCAGATCATTATCTGCAACATGTTAATATTCCATCCATGAAGGTAATTTATTTTTCCAAACCCTGACTCTGCTGATGCAAAATGTTTTTATGGACTTGTATTAACCAAACTTTATTATATGGTAGGTATTGGAAGCAATTACTACAAATAAATGCCAAGAGAATTTTAATTTGGAATCATTAGAAACTCTAGGAGATTCTTTTCTTAAATATGCTGCAAGCCAGCAGCTATTTAAAATTTATCAAAATCATCACGAGGGCCTTCTTAGTTTTAAGAAGGACAAAATTATTTCTAATGCTGCACTTTGCAGAAGAGGATGTAACCACAAACTTCAGGTAGTCATTCCTTTGGAAAAAAAAGTTCATTGTGTTTGCTTTACCAATATAAAATATTTAGTGCTGAGAAAAAATATCACATGTTTCATTTGATTGAACTGTAGGGATTTATCCGCAATGAATCTTTCGATCCAAAACTCTGGATAATTCCTGGTGGCAAGTTGGGTAGTGACTTTTTAAGCGAGGAGCCACTTTCTAAGGGCAGGAAAATTTACATTAGAGGAAGAAGAAAGGTAAAAAGTAAAACAATTGCTGATGTTGTCGAGGCACTCATTGGTGCATACCTCAGTACAGGCGGTGAAGTGACAGCCTTATTATTTATGGATTGGATTGGTATAAAGGTGGATTTCATGAATACACCATATGAGAGGCACATCCAATTGCAGGCAGAGAAGTTTGTTAATGTCCGCTACTTAGAATCACTGTTAAACTATTCATTCAATGACCCTTCTCTCTTAGTAGAAGCATTGACCCATGGTTCTTACATGCTTCCTGAGATCCCAAGATGTTATCAGGTAAATTTATCCACAACTTGATAACATTTATGCTGTTTATGAAAATATCGGTGATGTAACACTACAAAACACACACATACACAGGCATTTTCTCTTTCCAAAGATGGCTTTAGTTTCTGTAATCCTTTTTGTAAATGCTGGTTTGTGGTGATCCTAACTTCAACATGATCAACTGCTGTTCAGCGACTGGAATTTCTTGGAGACGCAGTGCTGGATTATCTCATCACTTTGCATATGTACAAGGAATATCCTGGGATGTCACCAGGACTGTTAACTGACTTGAGGTCTGCTTCTGTAAACAATGACTGTTATGCACTATCTGCTGTTAAGGTAGGCTTGGACAGACACATTCTTCACGCCTCTCATGACCTTCACAAGCATATCGTCGCCACTGTAAAAAAAATTCAGGAATTTTCTTTAGAATCAACTTTTGGATGGGAATCTGAGACAGCTTTTCCCAAGGTTAGTGCTAAACACATTTAAGTGAAATACGTTTCCTGCAAAATTCTTTGGTTTTGTTTTTTGCTCTATATATTGTTGATTATGTTATTTGAGCACAAGTGTGGAGAGTGGACAAGTGAGGTTCCTTAACGAAGCCTAAATGTAGTTCACTTGGGCCCATGATTTACTGATCAGTTAATGCTTACATCATCTTGACTTGTTAACAAGTGAAATCGAGGAAGATGCCTGGCATGGAAGAACCCCCCACCTGCCTATGTTTGGAAACTTTGTCTGATTATGTAACTGCTAGTTAGTTATTTTTTTACATTCAGAATTCAGCGTTATTACTCTATTCAAGAATGAAAAAAATAAACGAGCAGCTGAAAAAATTCAAGCTTTGGTTTCACCTTTTCACCAAAATCCTAACAGGTACTTGGAGATGTTATAGAGTCGTTAGCTGGGGCTATTCTTGTAGATTCAGGATACAACAAGGAGGTAGTCTTTGAAAGTATAAGGCCACTTTTGGAGCCTTTAATTACTCCCGAGACATTAAGATTGCAACCTGTTAGGGAATTGAATGAATTATGTCAGAGGCAACACTTTGATTACAAGAAACCCATTGTTTCTCGGAACGGCAGGAATGCTTCTGTTACAATAGAGGTTGAAGCTAATGGTCTGATATTTAAACATACAGCTACAGTTGCAGATAAAACGACAGCCAAAAAACTAGCTTCAAAAGAAGTCTTGAAGGCCCTGAAGGAAAGTAATTTTGCGACTAGTACCGCAAGCAAAGTTGAGTAAATCTTGTCTACTTTGGAAATTTTGAAGTTCGTATCAAGCTGGATATCTGCTTTGGTATAGCTGTAGGATTTTGTATATTTTATGTTAGCAAAAGTTAATGCATGTAGAAATTAAAGTAAAAAACTTTACAAAGAGATTTTCGAGTGATGCATGATGCCTTCTCTCGTCATGAAAGCAGCTTAAAAGAAACATTGCATTAATGCTATTCTATTTCAAAGTATTTTGGTATTTGTATAGCCCTTACTCTGTGTTCATGTTTATAATGTATACTGGTATCCAAAGTGAATAGTTGTGCTGGAAGCTATTGTGGGTCGTGCTTTGGAAGATGCGTTGGCAGTGGACCTGTTTGCTTGTTTTTTGTATTTATTTTCCGTAAACTCTCATCAATCTTTCGTATGATTTCATGTATGATAATGAAAGGAAAAAAGTTTCTTTTTTATGTAAATCTTCACATGTTCCATCTGTATTTCTCCGAATCAGCATGCGGGTTGAGCTCTTGTGGATCCAGTGCTCTCTTTTTTCTCTCTTTTTTGGGTGCAACTTGAGTGGGGAAAAAAGAGAAGGAGATAACAAAAATAGACCCACCGAGTCTCCCTGGAGGTGAAGACTCGAACTAGGAGGATGATGCAATGCTTGAGTCGACAGAGCGAAGGTGTGCAGTCTGAAAGCCATCTTCCATTCTTGTTTTTCAACAATATACATAGCTCTTCTAACCAGAAAAAAAAATATTAAAAAAAAAAACAATATACTCTTGCTTTTTCCCATTGCAGATGGCCGGTTATTCTTGACTCCTCGTTTTCATAGCTAGCCTAGATAAGCAAAATCTCCCTTTCATCTTCTTGCTGAATCAAAATCATATGTTGCTAATTTATTAGCCATATATCGTGACCGTGGCTGACTACAAATGGAAAAAAACAAATCCATGTGCCAAGATCATGGCTATGTTTTTTTAAAAAAAAAAGAGAAGAAAAGAAAAGAAAAAACGTTCAGCTAGTCATCGTGGTGAGCGCAGCGTGTCATTTCTTCTTATCAATTGGCTTTTGGTTGCCTCCAAGGACCAGGCTGCATTTTTCACGCGTTCCCTCAGTATTTTGGATTCGGTGTATTTTGATGCATTTTATTTTAAAAAAAAATATTAAATTGATTTTTTTAAAAATATATATTTTAATAATTTTAATGTGTTAATATTGAAATTTTTAAAAAATATTCAAGTGATTTCTTTTTTAAAAAAAAACATTATGCACCTGGGTTGTTGATTGGTTTGATACACGGTCAGGTTCAGTATTGTTTCAACTTGCTGATTTTTAATGCATTGAGATTGTTCTTCATTTTTTTTTTAGATAGTTTCATGGATTGCTTGCTTATCCCTCATTTTCACAATACTTTGAAATATCTTAATTTATAAATAATTTTAATTTATTTTATTATAAAAGCTATCATATGTAATATGAATGGCAGGATTATTGGAGGATTAGCTAATCGTTATTTTTATAATCGAGATGCGTGTAAATTGATATAAATATTTAAAATTAAAAAAAAAAACCATAGAATCCATCGAACTTCTCAATAAAAAAGATTATCAGCAGACACCATCTCACTAACCCCCAATCCAATCCAATTGTTTTGTTTTTTTTTATACGAGCCTGTTTCTTGGCTGGGCTTTTAGGCATTTATTTATGGTTTCTGTTACCTGGGCTTATGGGTCTCCTATTCTAGTTATCGGGCTTCTATTACGTGGGCTTTAACTCCCTCGGCGCAGCCCAATATTTGATGATTTCAACGGAAGCAAAAACTAAAGTCCTTAACGTTTAAACAATTAAAACTAAACAATATTATCCTGAAACTATTAGATTTAATGAATGTTACCCTGATGAAATCAATGAAAAATAAATAAATACTTATTAACTAAAATTTTTATTTATTTTCAGGATGTTAAATTATTTATTTTTTTACTGAAAAAATCCAAATTAAATTTATTACAATATTAATAAAAAAAAATGGCACATCTTGCTATTAGGGTGAAATTGCTTAATTGTGAATAAAGAGATTTAATTGAAACTTGAAAGGCACTTGTCTTATCCTCTTGAAACTGAGACAGAAGT
>Ga0307515_10013186_pt1 | contig 15462 bp, 12 predicted proteins | sample 17_EM_MG_FD_194513 | JGI IMG/M metagenome (GOLD analysis project Ga0307515, IMG submission 194513) | Populus trichocarpa ectomycorrhiza microbial communities from riparian zone in the Pacific Northwest, United States - 17_EM | ecosystem: Host-associated > Plants > Roots > Unclassified | place... | reverse complement strand
GCGAGATTACCCACAGATTCGACTGCGTCTGGTTGAGTAACGATGTCGGGCAACCCGTCCCTCTTGAGAATCCTTGGTCGTACAAAGATGGGCTCGTGCATGGAACCGACGTATTGAACGTGTGTAACCTCCAAGTAAAGTTTATTGAAGTCCTCTAAACCGCTTGGTTTGTTGTTGATATACTTGCGTGGTATTCTGTAGTACTGGAGTGTGAAAGTTCCCTTGAGGATGAAGACCCCGCCCCAATAGTCTTCTAGAACTGCCAGCTTCCCGCCGACTCCCCTAATGGCCAGGAGAGGCGCCAAGTCAATTCGATGACTTGTCTGCTGCGACACAACGACGTACCGAAACTCGTTCACCACATTTGTCGCGAACTTGACCGGAATGTAGTACTGGCCATCACAGGCGAGAGCCCAGACAGCAGCATCGGGTTGTTCGGGTGTCCTTCGTGTTAGGAACTGGGAATAAAACGCACGCATAATGTAAGCCTGTGTACCAACGATTAGCGGGAGGTTGTACCGTCCACTGACCTCAATGAGTTGTACACGATATCCCTTCTGTTTGGTTGGTTTTGCAAACTTTGAGCCATACTCGCACGCACAAGAAAGAACGAAGTTTTCGATCCAGACTTTACGACTCAACGCGTCTGACATCTGCTGGATGTGTCCTCACCACGACCGCGTAAATATGTTCCGTCAACGTATAGACACGTAGACACGTAGGCAGACAGTAGGCGACGCGTCGTGTCTGCCGGCGAAGCCGACGAGTTCAAGACTACCACCTCTTTGTTGGGGTCTGCGCCGACCACTGAGCATCACACAACGAAGTCAATGGAACCACGTGTCATTGTGAGACAACTATCTCATGAGAAAGCATACAGTCATTATTCGAGCATTGATCCACCACAAGTCCAGGTTGCAAATGGTCGTTAGGATGGCTACCAACTAGCACCCACCACGAAGACGGAGCACGAGATGGAGGGTGCTCTCCTTCTGAATGTTATAATCTGAGAGGGTGCGACCATCCTCGAGCTGTTTACCAGCGAAAATGAGGCGCTGCTGATCGGGAGGGATACCTTCCTTGTCCTGAATCTTGCTCTTGACGTTGTCGATTGTGTCACTGGATTCGACCTCGAGGGTAACTGATGGGGGATGTCAGAAGCTGCGCTAAAGCCCGGACAAATGAATTTGACCACATACTGGTCTTCCCGGTGAGCGTCTTCACAAAGATCTGCATTCCTCCACGAAGGCGGAGTACTAACGAATAGAAATGAGTTGAGGTGTAAAGCAATAGCCTGGAGGGTACATACCAAGGTGCAGGGTAGACTCCTTCTGGATGTTGTAGTCCGAAAGGGTCCTGCCGTCTTCGAGCTGCTTGCCAGCAAAAATGAGGCGCTGCTGGTCCGGGGGAATGCCTTCCTTGTCCTGGATCTTGCTCTTGACATTATCGATTGTGTCGCTGGACTCGACCTCAAGAGTGACTGTCGACGCATGTTAGAAACCGTAACGACAAGCCAAGACGCCTTCATCGGGCGTGGCATATTTAGACTAGTAGGTTGTGAGTACATACTGGTTTTGCCAGTGAGAGTCTTGACGAAGATTTGCATGCCACCCCTGAGACGGAGGACAAGGTGAAGAGTCGACTCTTTCTGGATGTTGTAGTCAGAGAGTGTGCGACCGTCCTCCAACTGCTTTCCGGCGAAGATGAGGCGCTGCTGGTCCGGAGGGATGCTTCATGGGAACGAGTCAGCGCGCGCCTCCCTCGAGGCCGACGATGGAACTCACCCTTCCTTATCCTGGATCTTGGACTTGACGTTATCAATAGTATCACTCGATTCAACCTCGAGGGTGACTGTTGGAGGAGAGCACGTCAGAAAGTACGATGAGAACGCCACTCCGACCACAGCACAACAAGGACTGCGAGTTGAAATGGTGGGTTCTGAGGACTTACTGGTTTTCCCTGTGAGAGTCTTTACGAAGATTTGCATGGTAAACTACCGAGCGGCGCAACGATTAGTAACCACGTTGATGGCAACGTTGATAAGCGCCCCCAAGGCCGATGCGACGTTGATAACATGGAGGGCTATGAAGATGACTTACGAGGGTTGATCGGTTGAAAGAAACGGTCGTGCGGTGGTGGTGGTTGTGGTTGTGGTTGTGGTCCAAGGAAGAAGGAAGACGATCAAAGGACACCCCCTTTTATACGCCGCGGGGGTATGTGTGGCATATTTTGGCCGCGTGGTAAACTTCTAGGCCCATTTGCGCACTGATGTACTTTCGGGCAGTCTCACACATTTATCACCCTTTGATCTGAAGAACCGATAAATTCCACAGAGAAACACAAATGTGCATAATAATACTTGACCGTCAAACATGCAAATCAGGAAAACTGTGATGTAACCGTAGAGGAGGGGATTGACGCTGAATTTGTATATCATCATCTGTTGAAGGAGCAAAGAACCAGGCAATATACCCTGAACCTCTTTGACGATTCATTCATTTACCCACCGCGACAGTGATACAGGTGCATAGTAGTATTGCGCCTTTTCCACCGTCGCCCTTCGCTTCCCTCCGCCACGGCGCATACCACTGAACAGCTGCGATCTTTCGGTATCTGGATCTCCCTCGGGGCAATAGAAATACTCATCCTCGATTGTCACATTGTCTGCGTTCTGTGGCGATCGTTCAATCTCTGCCCGAAGCTTTTGAAGTGTAGGAGCATACCTTCAATCCCTTTCTCTCAGCCCGTCCGAACATCACGTTCCTCGAGTGGTTCAACGTCTTCTTCACAAGCTCGGGCCACTCCGCGGCTGGTCGCTCATCGAGGAGATGAGGCTGGCTTTCCAGGACTCGCTCGACGATTTTGCTGAAGGGTAGAGATGAACGGCCATCCAGAGAAAGTACCGTAATGAGGTGACCGATGAGACCCTCTGAGGCAGCATGCGACTTCGGGCTGAGACTTGGATCCTTCTTGGCGGATCGTGAGGGCCTCGAAGTCGTGTCTTTGAATTTGTTTGTAGATTTTTTGGTAGAGGACAAGACATTTCCGCATTTCGCCATCTTGGGGATTTTCAAACTGATCTGCTTGGTTTCTGAAGTACGTTGTGAATCTGCAGCTGGGGCCGGATCGCGTTTTCGTTTCCTCGACTGTGATTTCAATGTCGCCTTTGGTACTTCTACCTCCTCTGTCGTTGCTTGGGTGATGTGTGAAGTCGACTTCGGTGTTCCTGTCAGTGGCAGAGGTGTTGGTGCCATGACAGCGGTACCTTCAAGAACTGATTGGACAGTGGCTTCGGTATTAGGGGATACTGGTGATATTTCCAAGGGTTGGTCGCTCGTAGAACCGATGGGTAATGTTCTCGTTAATATTCTCGGAGGCAGATCCGCAAAAGGGGAGGCGAGTGGAAGGCAAGTGACAGAATCAGAGATAGAAACATTGGGTCGTTGAGTAGTAAATAGAGATGGGATGGCAGGGATAGGGTGAAGCGGAGGCAGATTCGACCTTCGGGAGAGTTCGTGTGACGGTACACGGGCGGGTGTGGAAAAGGCGGGCGCAAGGACCTTGAATGCGGGCACTCCAGTAGAGTCGCTGTCATTATTTCTGCCGCAGAGCTGCATCAGCATTTCTGCAGCCATGAGCGTGTCGGGGTCAGCGATGACGCGACGAGGGCAGATTGACGCGTCGTCGTCAAACGATTCGATATCCGTCTCCTCGTCTATATCGCATGGCTTGTCTGTTGGGCTACGTTGCTTGGCCTGGTGACTCTGGCCATGACGACACTCAGAACTGGAAGGTGGGCAAGAGGAGACTGTAAGGGCTGGTGTATCACTGAGGCATAAAGGGGTATGTGGCATTATAATGTGCGTGTTCTTGTCACTGTGAGGTGTCTGGAGGCTTGCCGCTGGTTCCCCCGCCACCGACTTGCTCACCAAAGCCCGAGACGACGGCTCTATACAAGCGACGGGAGCATCAGCCACATCATCGAGGCCCATGGCCGACGTAAATACGCGTTCGAGGCTGAAAAGGAAGTTGTGGTGTGAAGCGGGTGAGTATTTGGCACGTGCCGAACCAAACAGATTGCATATTTGTGCCAAACAAGGAACGGTTTGGACCCAGCGTGATGGATCAAGGGACCGACGTCCTCGAGCCGAAGCCAGCACGAAAGGGAGGACTCGTTCGTCCAGATACCGTACGTACTTGGCTCATATATCTACCCGATGCACTCGCTTAAACCGTTTCAGCAACACACGTTCTGTACTAAACCTCTTCCGCCCCCGACCACACGGAGATCCGTTCTCGGCCTCGACAAGCTCGCTCAAGAGAAAAGAGTAGCATCAGAGGCTGCTCTGTCTGATAATCGAAACCGAAAAAAGCAACGCCCAAACGGCCCGGAGCCTCATTTCAAAGGTGTGTTCGATACAAATACTCACATCTCATTACGTACTGACCGATTTCTTTAGTTCCTGGCTTACCCGTATCTCGAAGCGCAAACATTCGTCAAAAGCCCGAGCAGACGCCGTCACATCCGGGAGGTCTGTCGGCAGATGCCAGCCGGCGTCTTGCCGAATACCGTAAGGCTCGTGACGCCCAAAGAAAAGACGGTATCACGGCGCGGAACGAAGTACGACTGGATGCCCCGCGCGGGTTGGGTGATTTCCAGGGACGGTTGAATCGAGACGGACGGGACAACCGACGAGGAGAGGGTTGGGGTAATCGGAAATGGGACGCACCTACACCTCGAGCAACACGCGATAGAAGCCCAGATGGGATGGAAGCCGGGTTTGATATGCGCGAATGGGAGGAGGAGCAAACGAAGCTCGATCGCGATTGGTATATGACAGGCGAGGAAGGCGGCATGGTTAGTGGATACTCGGTTATGTTTTCTAGTTCGCTGACCTTGAATAGATGGGAGAAGAAGAATACAATCCGCTTGCCCATTGGGAAGATCTCGGAGCCATCAAGCAAGCCGAGACTGCTGCAAAGCAAGTGGTCCGTGCCACTCGCTTTATATATGTGATAATACCTGACCGTTTGTGCAGAAGAAGATATCCGCGAAGCAAGCTCAATATGTCAGTATCTTACAATTGCCTCTCAATATCTTCCTGACCCGTAAATCAGAACGCGGACAACGACCTTTGGGAAGCCAACCGGATGGCCACCTCTGGAGTGGCCAGTCGAAAAGCATTGGACCTCGATTTCGAAGACGAAACGGAATCAATGGTCCATGTCATTGTCCACGATCTCAAGCCGGCTTTCCTCGATGGCAAGACAATCTACACCACGCAACTCGAGCCTATTAACCCGATTCGCGACCCAACATCAGATATGGCCGTGTTCGCCAAGAAGGGCAGTGCGCTCGTCAAGGAAAAGCGTGAACAGGCCGAACGAGCGAAAGCAGCGGCGAAGATTACCTCTCTTGGCGGAACAAGCCTGGGCAACATAATCGGTGTACGCGACGAGGAAGCCGATGCAGACGCTACAGGTGCGTGTCTTTACACCGACCGACCTTACGCCAGTTGGGTCTAGGACGTGCGTTGGACATTCATTAGTTTGTTTACTTTTACAGCTGAAAAGGCGGCCAAGAATGGCCAAGGACAGGATTACAAAAGCGAATCCAAGTTTGCTAGCCATCTGAAGTCCTCCCAGGCTACTAGCACTTTCGCCAAAACGAGGACACTCAAGCAGCAGAGGGAATACTTGCCAGCTTTTGCTTGCCGGGAGGAGTTGATGAGGACGTTGCGGGATTATCAAGGTGCGTATTCCCCATTCGTATTTATCCGTAATGTTTACCTTTGTCCTATAGTCACCATCGTCGTTGGAGAGACCGGATCAGGCAAGACGACCCAGCTTGGTCAGTTCCTGTATGAGGACGGTTTCTGTCAACATGGTATTATCGGTTGCACACAGCCCCGACGTGTCGCGGCAATGTCCGTTGCTAAACGTGTCAGCGATGAGATGGAGTGCAAACTCGGTAACTTGGTTGGCTACGCAATTCGCTTTGAGGACTGCACGACTCCGGAGACCAAGATCAAATGTGAGTTGCTCTTCGTCTTCGAAAGTTATTGGTTCTCATTCTCACAGTTATGACCGACGGTGTACTACTTCGAGAGTCACTGAACGAAGGAGATCTTGACCAATACAGTGTCATTATCCTCGACGAAGCACATGAACGCTCCCTTAGCACAGACGTTCTGATGGGCCTTTTGCGGAAGAGTAAGCCTCCTTTTTCTCGTCGTATCCGCTTTGTTTGTTCACATTAACAGTCCTCACGCGTCGACGAGACCTCAAATTGATAGTCACTTCTGCCACGATGAACGCCGAGAAATTTTCTAAATTTTACGGCAACGCTCCTACCTTCACCATTCCGGGTCGAACGTTTCCTGTTGAAACCTTTCACTCCAAGTCGCCATGTGAAGACTACGTCGACAGCGCCGTTAAGCAGGTACTACAGATCCATTTATCTCTCCCGCCCGGGGACATATTGGTATTTATGACGGGACAAGAGGATATCGAGATAACCTGTCAGGTTGTGGATGGTACGCGTCCGATGCTCCCCCAGTCAAACCCGATACTGATTACACTCGAAATTAGAGCGGTTGTCACAGTTGGACGACCCACCACCTCTCGCCGTGCTCCCAATTTACTCCCAGATGCCTGCAGATCTACAAGCCAAAATCTTCGAGGCAACTCCAGATGGGCGGCGCAAAGTCGTTGTAGCGACCAACATCGCTGAAACCTCCTTAACGGTGGACGGCATTCTGTACGTCGTCGACGCAGGCTACAGCAAGTTGAAAGTGTACAATCCAAAAGTGGGCATGGACGCCTTGCAAATTACCCCCATCTCTCAGGCGAATGCGAACCAACGTACTGGCCGTGCAGGACGGACGGGCAATGGGTTTTGCTATCGCCTCTATACGGGGACGGCATTCCTGAACGATATGTTTGAAAATAACATTCCGGAGATTCAACGCACGAACCTTGCAAATACCGTACTGTTGCTTAAGAGCTTGGGAGTGAAGAATTTGTTGGAGTTTGATTTTATGGACCCTCCTCCGCAGGTGTGTCTTTTCCATAACCCTCCTTTAGGACCGGAAGCAGTCACTCATACTTCCCCGCGATGTAGCCCAACATTCTCAATTCCATGTACCAGCTTTGGGTCCTAGGCGCACTGGATAACGTCGGCGACCTCACTCCCGCAGGACGCAAAATGAACGAGTTCCCAATGGAGCCGTCTATGGCAAAGATGCTCATAACATCCGTGGAATACAAGTGCTCAGCCGAGATGCTTACCATCGTGTCCATGCTCTCGGTCCCATCTGTATTTTATCGACCTAAGGAGCGTATGGAGGAAGCAGATGCCGCAAGAGAGAAGTTTTCGGTACCGGAGAGCGATCACCTCACACTACTCAATGTCTTTCAACAATGGAAGGGTCATGGGTTCGTTCCATACCAGCCCTTAAGCGTCTTTGAACTGATACACCTGTGAGATAGGTTCCGCGATGATTGGTGCATGAGACATTTCCTCCATCCCAAGCTCCTGCGAAAGGCGCGCGAAGTTAGGGTGCAACTCGAGGATATCATGAAAATGCAAAAGATGGAGATAGTCTCGGCTGGCACGGATTTTGATGTAATGCGCAAAGCGATTTGTTCAGGCTACTTCCACCAGGCTGCGCGTGTCAAGGGTATTGGCGAATTCGTGAATATCCGGACTGGGTGCGTCGGTCTATTGTTTATTGTTGGCCTAGCTCCTCATTTGGCTTTATTACTTCCAGGCTGCCTACGCATCTTCACCCCACGAGTGCACTCTACGGCCTTGGGTATACGCCGTCATATGTAGTGTATCACGAGCTGATCTTGACGTCGAAAGAGTGAGTGGCCACAATCTGTTCCTTTTAGAAATGAAACATATGCTCTCATAGGTACATGACCCAAGTCACGGCGGTGGACCCCTACTGGTTAGGTGAGCACGATCTTGGCCCGGTGAGCCCGTGTTACCCTTCTAATCCGTTGAACAGCTGAGTTGGGGTCGGTGTTCTACTCAGTCAAGGAGAAGAGCTTTGATGACGGCGGGAATCGACGGCGGTACGACCGGGAGTTTTCCAAAAAGGCCGCATTAGAAATGGAGTTTGTGCGACAGCGAGAAGAGTGAGTACAGAGGCTGCATTTACAATGAGCTGGACGTTCTGAAACTGAAAATAGGGAAGCAAAGAAGAAGGCCGCGGCTGCGACTGCAAGCTCGATCTCGGGTGGGAGCTCCAAGGTGGTGACTGGTTTCGGTCAAACTCCAAGACGACGACTGGGAATTTAGAAGTGGGTAGACACAGGTTTTGTTTTGTATGTTAGACGTGCTCTTGTAATGGCCCTGTCAAGGGAAAGATTCTGTCACCTCGATCTTGGACGGGACAACCCAAACCACATTCCAAAAGATTTGGGGGAGAAAGATGATAGTCACTTGCTCAGTTTGCCTTGGTCCCAAGCAAGTCAGAGATTGTAGAGTCGGTTTAGACAAAGCGGCCATATCATCACAATACTAGATTCACAATAACGAGACAAGGCCCAGGAAGGAGCGTGATACAGAAGCCAGACCAAACAAACTTAGAAACGAGCAACGAGCAGCTGTGAATTTAAAAAAAAGTCATCGTCCAAAATCCTATTGACCCTCATCTTGTACAGGAACAATAAATGATGCCCAAACCCATCCGACCTCTACGCGGTAACCACGACTGTCTTGGCGGTATCTGCGGGCGATAAGAAGCATATCTTCACCATCATCTACGACAGGCTTGATTTGAGGATGGACAGCCGGAGGACCAGCCTCGACAACGATGTCGACCTTTTGACCAACCTCGAGATCAAGCCAATCAAACTCGGCATAGGGAGGCAATGACGGTTTGTAGTCAGCAACCACTGCGCAGATAAAACGCGTCGGGGCCACGATAAGGTCCTCCATAGTCGGTGGGCGAACCCATTCGTCGTCTAGTTCCTCGTTCGCAGTTGGTAGCTTCATAGAGGGAACTTGAGAAGAGGTGGATGGTTGTCGACGAACAGAGGGCGCCAAAGATGAAGATGGGGGAAGCGAGCGCACAGAAGGAGTAACGCTGGTGATTCTTTCTCGAGGTGCTGGGGGTTCAGACGAACGTTGTATTTTGCCGTTTCGAACCGAAGAGGTGTCACCATCGCGTTTAGAGGACTCATTTGTGGTCTTCTTCTTGAGCGAGGCACGTCGAGGCAAGGATTCCCGGAGGGCTTCAGGCTCAGCCGTAACGACACCTGGCTCGTCGCTGCTCTTACTACGTGTCGGCATGGTGGGTCCTGTTCGTCTAAGGGTGGACTCTTGCGCCTTGTCTTTCGATTTGGTCCCTTTCTCCTTCTCGCCAGCTTTCTCCTTGTCTTTCTGCCCGCTCTTCCTCTTTCCGAATCCGAAGAGCATACTTCCTCCGAGTGTATTAGTCGCTTGACCAGCCGTCGAGTGCATCGAAACCGTGTCATTGGACAGACTGCGCAGCTGACCAGCAGAAGGGGAGTGCTTGAGCTTTTTTGGCTTCTTATTGCCGTTTGGCGAGACCTCTGGCAGGAAAGAGTTGAGCGCGTTGGTGATCGGCGGGCTCCCAACGTGCTCGTATTCGTCTTGTAGGTCGGAGAAGTCGGTGTCTGTTCCAGTGCCGAGGCGAGATGAAGATCGAAGGAGTGCGAAATTCCTTTTCATCTCTTTTGCCCGATTTATGGTGGCGCCAGAGGATATGTCAAATCCTGCTAGCATAGCGCCGATCTCTTCCCATCGTTCCCACCAAATGGCGCTGGTCTCTTCTGCGTCACAGCCATATTCGCCTGGTTCTGGAGGTGGACCAGCCTCCTCCGCAGCCTTGTAGCCCTTTTTGCGTGCGCGTTCGCGGTTCCTTCGAACCTTGTAGCTCTTGCGATCTCCGGGGCCGACACCAAGCGCTCTCCAAAGGTCGCTCCACGCACCAGCGACTTCATTCCACCATTTCTGTTGCCAACGGGCGACTTGGGCGATAATTAAGGCGAAACCATGATCAAGTTGTTTGAGGTAGACTGGGAGTTCGATGCAGAGCTGTTCTGCTAGCGCAATATACGCACCGGAGGCATCCACGATGGATTGCGGGGGCTTTCCGTTCTTGCCGCCATAGGGTGTGTTGAGGAGCTGAACATAAGACGAACGCAAAGTGCCCGCGGTCTGCAGCAGAAGGAGAGGTCCGCTCATCGTATTAGTGAGTTTCAATAGGGAAGGAATCAGGGTGAGGTGAACGACATTGTCCTACGGAGGAGGGTTTAGTCGAAATCTTAACCATTCAGGTCGATGCTCACTAATGCATCAATCACTCCAGTCAACCGGTCAGCGAGCACGTTCCTGAATGCCTGTAATGCTTCTATGCCCCCTTCGTCTGATAAGGCTATAACCTTTTCAAACGCGAGTGCCCAGGCTTCTAAGCGCATGAGAGTCTCCCGCACCGACTTGACCCAAGACATAACATCGCCTGTGTACTTGGGTATCATCGCCTCAAACTCCTTGAGGCGCTTATGTAAGTCGTCCAAGGCTCCGCCAGGAGTCTTATCGGTCCCAGTATCTTCAAAGGAGCCATTCAACCCGGGAGAAATTGCCCCATTAGTACCATTCACACTCGCGTCTTCTTCGCCAGCTGCTTTATCCTTGTCCTTATCTTTCCTCCCGACAGAGAATCCGGTCCGCAGGCTCTTGATTCTGCTTACGCTACCCGTAGTAGCGAGCGCAGCTGCCGCAGGAGCAACCGTCGCAACGACACCCTTCAACCCCTTGCCTTCAAGCACAGCACGGACGACATCTCGTCTCCGACTATCCTCGTTGACCTTCTTGACGGCGTCGAGCATCATAGACTTGGCATTAAGGAGGCTCTGATAGTCCGGGTGCTCCTCGGAGGTCGCATCAACGATGGCAGCCAGTAACAGCGGGTACTTGGTAAATCGCTGGACGGGCTTGATGAGCATGGAGGAAAGATTCCAGGCGTTTGAATGAGCCATGGAAATAGCCTTTGTATCTTCTAGGTATTGTTTCATGGCGGGGGTAGCATTCGCTTCGAGCTGGGTAAACCTTGATAGCGCGGAGGCGTGGCGGACCATGAATTTGCAGAAGATAGGAGTCATGATAGGAATCTAAGAATCGTAAGAGTATCAATTAGTGTACCCACTAAGGAAAATCAGAACTCACCCTCTTGACGAACAACTCGCCGACACGATCCACTCCACCACCACCAGGGATTTCCGCCCCAAGGGCCGTCTCAATCTCCTCGGCAAACCCATCTGCAAAGACAGCAAGCTGCTCAATATTCCCAAATATTACCCGTACATCGTCATTTGTCATGGGTGGCTCATTATTTGGAGGCGATGGCGATTGTCGGTCATCGGCGGCGGCGGTGCTGGTGGTGGTGGTGGCCGCAGTCGCCTGTGCTTGGGTTGATGTAGACGCAGCAAGAGGGTTGGATGGACCACTGGAGCCAGAAATGGAAATGCCAGACCCGCGCGAGCTAGCAGTGTGAGTCGAAGCGTTAGAGCTGGTGATGATGCTAAGCGTATTCGTAGACGCTCCATTCGTAGTGGCGGATGGAACCGTTATAGGTGGCTGCCCAAGGCCGATGATCTCCCCTCCAATCTGGACATTTAATCCAAGCGCGAGGGGCATGTGGACAGACTGGACGAGCACAAGATCGCTCGCATAGGCACGCTCGGTGTTAAGCAATTCCAACAGTGCATGCTGGCGCTTCTGTTTCGTGATCGGTGGGGTGGGGTGATCTGGCAGAGAACCAGTGGACACAGACTTGGGGAAGATCGTGGAGGTGGGCGAAGGGATACCCCTAACAGTGCTGGAACCCGCATCACTATCGGTTGGAGGTGGTGATGCGACACTATCTCTTCCCAGAGGGTCGCTCCTGCTGCGATCCCGGCTTCTCGAAGTCGACGTAGACAATGAGGTGGTGGACATTCGCCCTAGTGCAAAACTAGGCGAGGCCACCCGCTCCTTGACCACCCCGTAGGTACTGGTGCTATCAACACTCAATCCACTCCGCTTCTTCCTTGTTGCGAGGCTGGCCATAGACCCTCCACTCCCACTTCGTTCTCGCCCGCGAAATGAAGGACTCTCCCTTGCGGCATTTGCCACTGCCGCAGCATTGGTGACTTCAATGGGCAGCATGATATTCGGAAGGGTCGGCATGGGTGGTGGTGGTGGCTGGTTCGCAGGGGCGTACATCTCGAGCAAGCTCGCAAAGGTGACCCCAGACTGCCCAGACTGATACAACTGCCGCTTGTTCTTAAATTTGTCCAGCTCGCGCTCGACCATGTTACCCTTGGTGCTGGTGCTGCTATACATATCTGGACTCGGATTGGGGGCAGAGGTCTGAGCACGGCTCAATGGCTCGGAGTGCATCTTTGTTTCTTTGAGGCTGGGTCGTTTGGTATTGTCTTTCGAGTGTAACTTCGTAGTCGAAGGAAGGGGAGAGGAGCGGGATTGCTGAGGGGAGGCTGGGTGTTGACGCGTGGCGGTTCGGAGCGGAGAGCGGGCAGGCGGTCTTGGAGGTAAACGCGAGGTACCCAAGGAAGGGGTTGAATTCGGTGTCTCCACTCGTGGGCCATTGGAAGTGCCGGAAGGGAGGGGACGGACGCGCTGAGTTGGGGTTTTCTCGTTCCAATTGGTTGATGCCCGGTCTAGAGAAACACCGGATGCAGCCGGCCGTTTAGACTTTGACGCGTTTACGGCCGTGTTGGGGTTTGCTGCTAGCGCAGCGAGACTACGGGACACTCCATGCATGGATCCGGCCTGAGGGCCGGGCGACATAGGCAGGGGAATTTGCGTAGGAGATACGGGGTTAAGGGATTGTCGGGCGAGTGTTTCCAGGTTGGAACCTCGTTTTCGCGACATAGGTGTCTTCTTCTGAGCTACGAGACGTTTGTCGCCTGCGCTGTGGGTGCCGATGAGCTGCGGGTAAGGTGTAGTAGTAGGATCGAGGAGTTGCTTCCTTGGTGGCGGTAGCGGTAACCGTGGTCCCGGTAATAAATCTCGTGTCCTCCTAGAAGTTGTTGTGGAGAAGAGCTGTTGAATCGCGGGTGGTGTGGGTAAGTCGCCGTCGAGCTTGGTATATTGGTCGTACAGAGCGTAGTCGTATAGACAGTCGTCTTCTTCAAACTCGATAGAGATGGTTCTGAGATACCGTGCGTCCCAAGCAGGCTCGGGGATCCAAATAGCGGTAGGTCGCTGGGAAGCAATAGAAACGGTCAGAGCTGGTCTAGTCATTGTAAAAGGACGCGAGAGGATCGAAGGAGAATGGAAATGCGATCAGAGAGGCGGCAGACATGAACGAGTTTTAATAGGTGGATGGTTTACACGCGGTTGGTGGGTGCTTGTGCCAAGATACAGGCAATATGCGCAAAAGACGTGCAAACGGTGCGCTCATCACTACCAATCTTCTGGGCACGGTTCTTTGGGGAGCTGCGGGCACTCCGAGTTGCAGAACTGGTACAGGCACGACGGGCACCCTAATTTGGGCATAGCCGTGAGCTATCCGTAAAAGTGGCTGGATGTATCATACGAAAGCCATATGTTGATTTCAATGTATGCCTCTGCAAGTCCCAAATGGAGGACCGCAGGGGCGCAGGCTGGCGTGAGCAGGCGTCAAATGCAGCGTAGAGGGGACTTCCGTCCGATGGATACAAAGAGTATGCGTGTGAATCCTATGTCACGCAGTGATGACTGTTTTGAGTGACACTCGGGGGCGGAAGAATGGGTTCAACATGACGGGCCTTAGCCTCTGTAGAATCGACAGAGCTTCGCAAAGTACGCAACACCGATCAAATTGAGTAGTTGAAGGACGACCTGGCTCGTTGGCTAGCGCAAAACCCACGATAGTGAGGAGGAGCGCGGTCGAGCGTTCGTTCGGAACGGAAAATCCAGAGAAAATGGGAGGTGACAACTTCGCAGTGCAAGAATTATCCCATGTAGCTTAGCAGTTGGGTGGAACAGGCCAGGCGGTGGTAGATTGTACAAGTGCGGGGAAGATGAATAGAGCGCGTAGCTCACCTGTGCTTAATCGGCGGAATAGAGACAGAGATATGCAGAGTCTGAATAGGTCAAAAGCAGCAGGGTAGATGTTGTTGCTATGGCCGCGTCGGGGCTCGGCTCGTTGCTGACCTGGTCCAACGTTGTCCAGAATTTGCCCGGTGGCGCGTGTGGGTCGGTAAGTGGAAGTAAACCACCCAAGGCTTTAGGGTCGCGGCAAGAGAGAGTTAATCAGACGGGTTGGTGAAGACGATCGCAACAACGACGAGAGGGAAGATCCGGAGCGGCGCAGAGGCGACGGAACGCTGGCAAGTTATGACGGGACTAAGTACGGAGCGACCGACAGAGGCACTATAACGGCCAATAGATCGAGGTCGACTGGTATCCGAGGTTCAGCACGCGGTGCCTCTGCAGCACTGGGAAGCAGGAACCGAATATTAACCAAAATTAATTAATGATAAGTAAGTAACTACCCCATCGTCTCTAACTATCCATCATACAAGCTAATCTCGCCCTATATACCATCCCTCAAGCCGAAACTCCGCTTTTAGCCTTATTCCTTTTGCTTCCGCTTCGACTTCGACTTTTCCCCGCGGTGCGGGGAAGCGCGTCATACGCGTCCAAGACGAAGCTATGAGTCGAATATGGCCGCATAGCGACGATGTAATTCACATCCTCGACTCAGACGATGAGCAAGCCGTGACCCAGCCTGTGCAACCACAAACAGTGAGTGGCCCTTGCTCGCGGAAATACCGGCGATCAAAGCAAAGAAAATAATTCTGATTTGCACCCTCTAGCGTCCCTTTATGGCTGGGAATAAGCGGCCAAATATCCCATGGCAGGCTCCGGTTGCGCCTTCCAGAATAGTGGCAGCCGTTCCCAGTCCTGTGAAACCAGCAATACACAAGGGCCTAGAGTCTGTTTCTTCGGACTGGGCCCCAGCCCCCGCCGCATCCTCAAATCAGAGGACTGCCATCGCCCGCAAGCCACTGGTTAGATTGGCCCCCTGCAGGTTGCCTGTTACTCATGAATTCATTTGAAGATGAAATCAGTCGATCCAGTTAATCTAACGCTCTCATCCGGTGGAGATGAGACGGCAACCGTCCTCCCATCGCCATCCGCACGCAGCACCAAGTCCGTGCCTCGCCCCCAGCCACGTTTCACTCAACCCGGTACACCGTCTCCTCCTTCTGCAACTGCACAGCTTCCTACGCAGAAGGTTGGTACATACCTCATGTCCCATACCGTTGTCTAAGCTTTTCCAGGATCCTCCGCAAGGCACTCCCACTCACAAGAGGATGTCGTCACCAGCGGCGTCTCCGGGTCTTGGTGTCATCCTCGCACCAGGACCCAAGAAGCGGAAACGGCGAATCGGCGGTTATCAACCAGGCCTTCTTGGTTTCGACGACAATCAGCGC
>Ga0307515_10013185_pt1 | contig 15463 bp, 15 predicted proteins | sample 17_EM_MG_FD_194513 | JGI IMG/M metagenome (GOLD analysis project Ga0307515, IMG submission 194513) | Populus trichocarpa ectomycorrhiza microbial communities from riparian zone in the Pacific Northwest, United States - 17_EM | ecosystem: Host-associated > Plants > Roots > Unclassified | place... | reverse complement strand
AATCAATAATGCAATTCTCAGTCTGAAATTTTGTTATCATGCTCTCTTCATACTTATCTCTAATCCCTTTTAATTATTTCTTCTCTCTATTGTGCAATTGTGGTGAAATAGTACAGTATGGGATTGAGTCTCATCAAGGCTGGCGATAATTTTTAGTGTGGGTGGTTAGATTGAATACATCCCAGATAGGCAGAAGTAGTTCACACCCCTGTACTGCATGCTATGGTTGCAGGTCAGATCCCTGTATTGCATGCTATGGCAGCAGGTCAGGCCCCCTGCAACTGCATGCTATGGCAGGTCAGACCCCTGTTTGCACCCCCTGTAACTGCATGCTATGATGGTGTAACGTGCATGCAACACATAGCATGCAGTTGCAGGTTGCATGACCTGCACTACTCCATAGACCTAGGATTCAGCGACTTCCAACTTCTGGTCGAGCGATGTAGTTCTACTGTCCAAAGTTCCAACTATCCTGATGCAAGTGTATCCTTAACCTCAACCCAGCGACTGAATATCTGGCTATACTATTCTTATACTGCCAAGCTCTGGTATCAGCACCCTGACAGGGGCAACCAGATTAATCTCAACTGGGAAGGAGCAGGTAACACCCTGGAGCTCAATGCGATTGTAGCAGGTCTGATCCTTGTACAGAATGCTATGGTGGAAAGTCTCGACCCCTTTAAGTGAATTCTATGACAGATCAGTCCCTGGTTTGCACCTGCTGCAACTGAATGCTATTGTTGTGTAACATGAATGCAACACATAGCATGCAGTTGCAGGTTACATGACCTGAACTACTACATTGAAGAAAGTCTCTGAAGCCTACTCCGATGTTCTGAGATCCATTACTGAGATCACCATAGCCGATTCTACATTATGCCCACTGTTGATCGTGAGTATATACTGATTTGACATGCTCCCATCAGTAATCTCTCCTTGCGAGGTATCAAGCCGCTCTCAAATTCGGCCTCAGACATTCTACTCCATGCATGCATCCCATCGAGATTCACTTGTGTGATATGTACTGTGGAGAAGCTGTTCCCGAAGCAGATCCAGCACTCGGAGGATGAGGCAAGGACTCAACTTCCTGTTCTCATTCACTTCAATCTAATCAGGTGAATGCAAGCTCCATCATTCTGCTGCTATGGATATATGATTATGTTTACACACAACCATTCAAGGTACACACAGGTATACACTGTAAGAGGCCAAACTGATTCTCCTCGGATGTTTAAGGAGTATGTGGAGTCAGTTTGAAAGCAGTACGCTAAGTCCCATGTGTGCCGTGTTGGAGCCGAATACCAATGCGAGGATACTATTTGTCCGATGTCTCTTGAGGACATTGCCGAACAAGCAATCATTAGTGCATTATCAGCCACATACTCTCCGCAGCGGATTGGCAATTGAGAGGGGTACAATTGAACAATGTTGAACCCGATGTAGTCTAATCTGACTTCAACAGGCATCCGCCCCAAGCACTTGTCCGAAGCTGTATCCACCACAGTCTTCATCCCGAATTGAGAAACATTCCAATGTCCCACTAATTTAGACCCCGACGATAGATGCATATAGATCAAGCTCCATATCATAGATGATTCAATTTTAACTGCTCGACAGTTGCATAAATTCATGGGGACCTCACACAAACCCTGTATAACCAACCTTCAATGTTTGAACTGCTCGGCAACTCAGCAGGGACATTGACACAGCACCATGTTGTCAATGTGAATTCTGGCTGAATATTCATTGCTCAAGATGTCAAATTTGATGTATATACCATATATAACCAGCTACTACATACTTAGCCTACAAAGTTCACCCTTGAAACATCCAAACATGTTACAAATTTCAAAACATAGTATGAGCCTCCCAAGCCCCCAAAAGCGATGGATTAGCCGCCTATCACATTTCACCGGTTCACAAAGGCGAAGATTCTGCCTCCGACCGCAACTTTGTTGCTTTGTACAATCACCTGCTATAGAGGACACAGATGATTGGCTCACAACACCTCCAGAGACCCCACCTTCAAAGAGTCCCCGTCCAAAGCCTAGAAGGAGCAGAAAAGCTACATCCAATGTAAGCAGAGTCATGATGATCTAGGATAGTCCTGAAATATTCCCTGCAGAACTGAATCCAGACGATACTCAGAATTGAAAGCAAGCCATCAGCAATGAAGTAGCATCAATGGCAAGTCAAGCAGTTTTCACATTTGTTGAGGAGGGCTTGAAGGGTCTGGGAATGATTACAAGCAGTTGGGTTATGGAACGGCAGCTAATGTCCAATGGGACAATTGACAAATGGAAAATTTGACTTCTCAGCTGCAGCCATCTCCAAAAGCCGGGGAATTGCTATCTCATCTCCTCTCAAGTCGTTTATTCTGCCACAATTCGGATAATCCGTGGCCTTGAAGCCACACGACATTGAGATAACCTTCCTTGACATCTTGACTGCTTTTCCTTTGTACCCTCAGCATGAGACTCTCTTTACATGTCTCCCTGATGGTTAATGGCCTGAACCATATGGCCACACCAGACCCCGTGTCAGGCTTAATGAAAGATTGAAAAGGATCAAGTATGCTAATCAGGATTACTATATAGAAGTCAGTGATATCATAGTTGACAATCCCAGTCTCGAAGTCTCAATTTCAACTCTCAACCTCTTCTACGGTGGTAGCATCAGAGATACCCATGGCATGTTAATCACAGTTTATATTGAAAGTATCAGGATTATTGGCAATTCGGTCCTGGTTGCCTCTATTGCATCTCAATTTGATGATCAATTCAAAGCTGCTGGAAATGTTGCTTTGCCTAACATCATCCAATATCTCCAGATGTCGGTCATTTGAGATGGTGACAAACTTTCAATTGAAATCAGCCAGACCAGATATAACAACCTAGTCGCTGAAATACTTGCGGTGACCGACTGTTGGAAGTGCAACACTCTGATGCGGATTGGCAATACAGCTCATTCCATTCAGGCTGTAGAGCAGCCTTTCGACCCCAGAATATATCAGATTGGGATTTGTTGGATCGTTCATGAAGCTCTTGGTACTCACCCAGATATCACCTATGCTTCAGGAGTTAAAGGCAGATATGCAACACAATGCTCAACTCTGTATTGCGAAACCGTGACTCTCCTTTTTGAATATCTTTAAGGCACATCCGACATCAAATTCATGATCTATGGCCCTAGCCTCAGGCATAACTCTCCATCAATCTTCAGATAGGCAGATGCAGACATGCGGGGAGAACCAGCAACAAGGAAGTCTAGCTTGTGATCATTGTCTACACCCCCGAAACACTCATCATTTGGAAGTTCATGAACCAGATTATTGTAGCCCCAGTGACAATACATGGAGAGATTATTGCCACCGCATACGGCACTATATGGATCAACTGGCTCCGGTATATGACATCTGAGATCGGTGTTGTGAGCAAACAGATCATTCTGAGTATTCTCAATGACGTCCTGAACTGCGTTACCACTCTCAGTACTGGCAACTTCCAATCGGATAGCCGGCACATACAACTCTAGTACCACACCATTCATGGTTCTATTGGCAAATGCGAGATTGTGGTCCACCACATTGCAGGCTCAGAGATCCTGGCACACGGTCTCACTAAGGCCCTCACTGGAGTTGAACTTGGCAAATTTGTTGAGGAGATTGTGATCACAGGCAGGACTTTGGATTTCCTTTGTTTCAGATTGTGTATTTGGATTTACATTGTAAGTTTGGATTTTCTTTGGATTTGGATTTAATGGGATTTGGAACTTGCAGGACTATCTTAGCCTTTTGTTTGTTTCTGTGGTTTTGTTTCATTTTGTCTGGAAAGCCTTGTGCCGAAGGGAGAGTGTTGACTAGGGATTTGGCACGGTGACTTCCCTACTGTTCGTTGCTGGCAGACTCGGGGATTTGGCCAGTGGCTTGTGGCCCCCATTGGCCTCGCCTGCCCCCATGGCGAGGAGGAGGGCTCGGCACTGGTACGCGGCATTGGGCTCCGGCTTTGGCTGTCAGCATTGGGTTTTCCTTCTCTCGCTTTCATATATAAGTCCATAGTTTTCCATCTCTTTGGATTGACGGACAATTCATCTTCTTCTCTTCTGCTCAATCATCTTCTTGTGTCAACAGCATGCCCGGCCAATATCACGATAATCGAGCCTGGACTGGAGACATATAAGGCCGCGATGGAAGCGGAAGACTCGGATCAGTGTATAAAAGTCATTGGCAAGGAAGTTACTTCCGTGGATAATCATGAGGTGTTTACGTTTATGCAAAAGGTTCCGGAAGGTGCTAGTATAATTCAGAGCCGATGGGTTATGGGAAAGAAACTCCTTGCAAATGAACAGAATGACAAGTGGCAGGTTAGACTCGTCGACCGTGGAGATCGACAGAAGCCTGGCAATTACAATAACATCAATTCACCAGTCATCAATTCGGTCTCCAGTTGGCTTGCTCTTGGCCTGGCGGCTAACTACGACCTCAAAATTGCATTGGTCTACATCCCGAACGGATTTCTCGGCTTTCCATTATATAACACCCCCTCTATGCGACTACCGGATGGCGAATGGCCGGATCCGGATGGCCGAGCCCGCCCATTGTTATATTCAATAAGACCTTCCGCGTCATCAAACAGGAGAACCGGGAATAATGCGAGGAAGTGATCGATTATGTTGCGGACGATCTGGGCCTCAAGACATCCGTTGCAGCACCTGGCTCATTGCATGAACGCAAGCCCAGATCGAAAGGTGGCGTTCTGATTCCCGTATATGTTGACGATATGATAAACATCAGAAGCTTGGCACTCGTAATCTCAATTGCATCTCGGCTTCATGATCGGTTCAAAGCAGCTGGCTAAGTTCCTGTATCTGACACCTTCCAGTACATTGGTATGACGATAACCAAAGATCGTGAGAAACTCTCAATTACGGTCGACTGAATTGATTACATTATCAGTTTTCTCGAACGAGTTGAATTGACCCATTCCCGAAAGCATTAAATTCCAATCCATGCCGGCTACAAGCCTCACGTCTCAAGCGAAGAAGACGATAACAAGCCGTGTCCGGATATCTCAAATTATCGGAATAAGATGGGCTCAATTCTTTATACAGTACTCAGCACTCGGCCCGATCTCCAGAATCGTCGACCTTATGCTACACGGATACGGACTTGAGGGTAGAAATTGAAACAAGCAGGTCGATGTTGGGCATTGTTTTCTACGCCCTCGGCATCCTTGTTATTTGGAAGTCCGAGAAGCAGGCCTTAGTGGCTCAATGAATGATGCAAGCCGAGGTGATAGCCACCGCATACGGCAAGGTTCAAGTGGACTGGCTCCGAGACATCATCTCCGACATTGGACTTGGCATCGGAATTGCCAAACGGATCCTCAACCACGGACTAAACTGCCTCACCACACTCAACTTGGTCGACTCTTAGTCCGAATGTTGGCACTTTCCGTTGAGATTTCATTCGATTCAAGAGTCCGTCGCCAAGAGGGATCTCGAGATTAGGCATATCCCTGGGACAGAGATGCTGGCCGATGCCATGGTGAAAGCACTTGGAGGAGTGAAGCATGGAGAGTTTGTGGAAGAAATTGAGCTTCGATATGCGTGGATAGAGATCGACTTTGGATTGGGAATGGACGGATTTGGGATAGAATGGACAGATTTGGTTTGGAATCTCTCGCGGAATAGGTTTCATTTGGATTTATATATTGGTTTCTTACTAATGATCTCGACCTTACAATTGGATCTTTTATGTACTGCCGGTCGTAATCTATCCAAAGGGGAGTGTTGAACATGGTCCATAGATTATGATTCATGTGTTATCTAGGATCCCGGCCGTATGGCACGTGACATACGAGAACCAGTTACTCACTTCTCCTGTTCTCTGCTTCTCTTCTCTATTCTCTAGATCTGTAGATTAGCATATACACACTGTACGAGTTTCTCCTCCACCTGACGTTACGGCTCCAACAAGACGAGCTGCATTTTGTATGGTAAGTAGGACCGTCATATGGGACATTTACAAATTAGATACACCACTCCAATGATTGGCCTCTATCTGCCACCCTCAAGATCCAGGCGGCAAGCTGTATACGAGCAACCATTACAATCGGCAATGGAAGTTATGAGAGGCCTGACAAATGACCTACAGCGACAATATGCGCATCGCCACACATGAGGTGTATATGAGTGACGAAATGTGACGGCTATAAGCGAGGCGGATCAACCGAAGGGCGCAGGCTCTCCTCGCCCACAGCATCGCGACCGAAATTCACTGGGTCCCGGGAGACTCCGGTATCGCCGGGAACGAAGAAGCAGACTGTCAGGCGAACTTAGCCCGAGGTGCAAGCGGAAACACAACAATAGAGCAGCCATACACCTCGGCCTCAAACAGAGCTAAACAAATCTTCGAGGGAAGATCGGCAGCCAAGGCAGAGTGGGAGGCTGACAAATCCAGCAAGCACTTCAGTTTCAGACTCCAAGGCAAGGCAGGGACCAAAAGACCTATCCCGATGACAAGCGTGAAATCCCTGGCTGCCAGGTTCTACCAACTAATGTGCGGACATGCACCCATTGGAGTCTATCAAAAACATTTCGGCCACTGCGAGGACGACAAATGCTGGTGGTGTAAAGGGACAGTGGCCCAGATGCGGGAGCACCTCTTCCGCCACTGCACCCGCTGGAGAGACCAGCAGATAGTGCTCTGGAAACCGGTGAGAAAGTTCATGGGCGGGAAAGCGGGCAGATGCCAACATGTCCAGGTCTCTGAGCTGTTGTACATGGAAGAGTGCGATCGAGCGGTGGTGGACTTCCTAGCGGCTACTGATTTTGGGAAGTTCCCGCCCAAGAGAATGGCAGTATGGAGCAGGCGCTGAGGCTGACTCAGGTGCGGGGCGCGGCGGCGACGGGTTTATATCTCACATCATATATTTTTTTTCTATCATCTATCTATCTATCTTTTACCTTTCATTTGTCAGCGGGGACGAAGGGTAGCGGGGGGGAGCTCCGCCATCTAGCCGGCTCGCCCGGAGGCAGAGGGGTTATTAGGTCCTGTCCTACTCTAGTAAGAGTGAATACAGTATGAATAAACAACAACAATGTGACGGCTACGATCGACGACGAGTTATACGAGTCACCATAAATGAGCATGTACAAGCATCTTCGAGCCTGCACGACAGAATCGACGGTCTGGAAAGCGGGCAGATGTTGACACACTGATATCTGAGGTGCTTTCAATGGAGACATGCGACTACCCAGTAATGGACTTCTTGGCCGCCACGGACGTCGTGAAGTACTCACCAAGGCGAGCTGCTATCTGTAGATCCACCAATTTTGTGGGTTCACACGGACCACTTTCTGGCCCCTACTTTTGTTTCTTTAGTTTTACTTTTTGAGCCGCACCTTAGACCTGGCTGTCGGTCTGTCTCTCTTTTCTTTCTTTTCCTTTGTGCTTGGTGGATGGTCAGTCTTTTGCTCTTTTCTTTTGTCCGAGGGGAAGAAGGGTAGTGGCTGGGGAGAGCCACTAAAACGCAATTTGGGGATCTCAGACCCACTGTTTTAGTTAGTGCAGGGTCGGCATGGCGATACTGTACCGCCATGTACTGTCCTATACCAGCACGTGGTATATCAGCTCCAGAGCCGACACTGCTGCACAAAACCCATATAGTTCGGAAGCTAGCTGGAGGATAGGACGCTTATTCTTGGCTAGTTGGGTTGAAATATTTCTACTAAAATCCTAGCGGCAATTGCTTAGTCCGAAAAACATCCATCAGTACATACATCAGGAATCTTCAAGGACGCTCAGAGCGAACAGCCTTGTACCAGCCTGTACCGACCTGTACCGCCCATATACTGTACGAACTTGAAACCGTGGATCTGAGATCCCCTATTGAGATACACACGAATCCAATGATTCCACCAGTCCAGACGATCCCGGCCCGCGGTAGGGCTCAGTCCAGTCCGGGCTAATTGGAAGGTCGGACTGGACCGGACCACAGACTGGCAGTCTTGGACTGAACGGGCTTGGTCTGGACCGATCCATTTACACATATAATTTTGACATTGCATTTTAGCCAAGTACTACCGAAAACATGACTCATCCTCACTTTTTATCACCACTCACCCCCGAATACCCACTCTGGTCGACATTATACCACTTCTGTCTGTATAATCGGCTCCATCGAGATATATTTTCGCCATTAAAACTAATAACCGGGAGAGTATACCCTAACCCTGGACGGGTCGGTCTGGACTGATCCATTGCTGGACTGGTGGAATCATTGCGTGACGAATCACTGATTTCTGGCCATGGGGTAGCCGTAACTTGCGCCGTAGTGTCCTTTCATATTTCACTTGGACAAGGAGAATCGGGGCCCGCGTTGGAGTCACAAGGGATCTCCGTGGAAATAGCGCCGAACTTCAGCCGTCATCGCGAGATCTCGGTAGCTCCTAGTGTCAAGAAAAGTATTCTGTAATCGCCCTCGCCTTTCATTGTGATTCGTTGTTAAAGCGCCAGAAGCAATATACATAAGCAGCCGATCGCCGATGGGTTGCATTGTCGAACAGGTAATGCTTGTTCTCATTGAGGGCCAATTTGCTCGCGGTGGACACTATATAGCAATTGGATGTTGTTAATCTTTAAGCGATAAGCTGCTACCATAGATTGGAACTCATGCGTCGATTGGCTGCTGCTTCTTCACGTGCCGATACCAAAATATCAGGCCATCTTGCTGAGAGTTACCGATTTGGTACGATGTAAAACTTCCTCAATGCAACTCAACGACGGTCGACAGAATTTAAAATTTATCATTCATTTACATGCATCAATTGTCTGAAGGAAAAACCTTAAAATCTCGAATGTTAACCCATCGGCTGAAATTGAATAGTCTGGAAGTCAATGAGACGAGTGGATTGGAACAATAGGCAGCAATGCATATGCACTGCAGTCCTATGGACGCCCTGCATTGAGTGTCAAAAGTGGCTGAAAGATCCGCCCAAATAGTAAGCGACAGAACCTCTATCCGACGTCTAGATAGCCCCGCAGGACTACTCTTCCCACGTAACTGGTATTTGTGATGGCTAAGAAAGGTTTTCTGCATTATCTTATGTAGACCTTGTCCCGGTCGCCGTGCCCACCATATGAAGTCAAAGTGAGAGAGAGAAGTAATATCTTACTACCGAAAGCAAGTGTTCTGATCCAATCTAACATGCGACTCTACGGTTTGTGCCACTCCCCTAACCCTCGCTGGCCACATTCTAGCAGAACCGCGTTCCACATATGCCCTTGAACAACGACCTACTACATGGAAAAGTGATGTTTTAAACGGAAGTAGTAAGACTGATATCATTATATGACCGTTGCCCTACCGTTTGCATACCATTTTTGAGAGTTGGCAAAAACGCTACAACAACGGTTGTATAATGATATCAGTCTCATTACTGCAGTCAAAAACACGTTTTTCATACAGTATGTAGGTGGCTCTGACAGTAGGCGTTTCAAATTTTGTTCGTTTGCAATTGGCCGCTTGTGGCCATGCATAAATACCCACTCCTATTCCGGTGGTGCGTCCAGTCTGGTGTTCTGTCCGGCATGCGGTTCATATGCAATGCGGCAGGACACATACAGCATGCCGGCAACTTTTCATTGGCATACCTTACACGAACATAGAAGTCAGTAGGCTAAGAGAGAACTTAAATAGATGTACGAGCAGGCAGTATGTGACACTACATAGACGCTAGATACCGTCATACAATATTGCTCAAACCTGAAAATGCCTACTGCACTTATGTTATCATCACAGTGTTACCTCTGGATCGAGTCTAAAGAGGACTCGTGGAATCGAACTATAGCACTAGGAAAAATTAAAACAACAGAGCCGTATTCCATCCCACTGACCAAGTTCCCGCCCACTTAACCAGTGTCCCTGCAGATGCCTACGTAAATTCGTCAGGGAATATATCGTGCTTTGTAGAACCGGTTAGGTAGAGATTCATTATGTTTAGTTAGAGACCATGGTTCCTCTTGAGGCGGGACACGATTGCTGTTTATTTGTGTATTTTTGCGAGACTGTCTTGATCTATTTCAGTCAAGCGTAGAATTTGCTTCCCAGTTAGAGCCAAATTTTGAATGGGTAGCGGTCTGCAGATATCTATAGTCCGGCCAGATAAACCTCTCCCGGACTGCCTGGATCACCAATTCCTCGGCCGCCCTTGGCACAAGCCTGTATAGACGATGGCCATATCTGACCGGACTGGCCTGTTCGGAACACGGCACTTGACCAATAGGATATCCCCTTGACCAAGAGGGCGGCATGGGAGGACACCCTCTCAGCCAAGCTACCCCCTTATCAAGAGGATATCCTTATACTCGACAGAACGTCCACTCAGCCAAGTGAGAAAGCTGGCCAGTCTTGTTGCAACATCACAACACGTCTCACACAGTTATCGTCAGCTACGTGTCTCGAATATCATCAAATATTTTCTGCTTCGCTCTTCTAAACTATCACACGCGAATTGAAGTTGAACTCTTCCCAGTCGGTGATCGAAACAACCAAACCTTCCCTTACTACGTCCCCTATCTGCGGACATGGAATTATACGACAATTTTCGTGCGAGGGTCATCAAAATTTTTCAGAGTGATATATTTCGCGTTACTCTGTGCACACTAATATGCGGGATGATGCTCATTCCGCATGGTTTTGGGGTCTTTAGATGGCCTCAAGGGGATTATGGGGTTGGAGTACTTAACGATAACATCAGCTGTGGCATGTCGAGATCTGTCTTCTTTGTCGTCTTTATCTCTGGGCCCCTCAATATTTTATCTTCGGTGCTAGTTTATGGCGCAGACTTTGTCAGTCATCGTGTGCAGATACCGTCAGACTGGAACAAGTTTTTGAAGCCACTGAGGGTACTTTTGATGTTGTCAGTGATTCCATCTCATCTACTGTGAGGCAATCAATACATCCTTTCCGCAGCTTCAAGGTGTGCTGACTGTAGGATAGGTACAACAGTTTAATATTTCAAAGCATCTCCGCATACGACGCTTACCAAGTACTTGTCTCGGACTCATTTTCACTTAAATTGCAACCATTCAACTTGACGACATTGCAGATACACCCGAGAGACGGCGACGATGCCAGTATCCGGCAGTATTACAACAAGACGCCACCGGAGCTGTATGCTTTAAACGATGCAATGGTGCAGCTACAAACCAACCTGGCTTCAAACGGATCACACCCAGGGTGGAAAAATCTGACCTTTGCCGATTGCCTCAAAAGATATAACAGCGGTACCTTTACGTCATTCTCAAATGTGATCGTTGTAACGAACTGGACTGCACCATCCGAGATCCAAAACGCAGCAATGAATCTCGCCATTCTTGCGGGCCAGGCAGGCCCAAAATATCAGACCCATCAGACGCTCGTCTCCCTCTGCCCCCAGAGTTTCTTTCTTCAGTTCAATCTGCCAGAGCCCAAGAAATGGAAGTATGTTGGCAAGAGAAGTGTCGGTCTATGCGATGTTTATGTCCCAAAGAAATTTAACGTAACGAAAAATAACGCATTTGTCTCTCATTGCCTGAGTCAAGAGGCTGAGGAGAAGTGTAGACTTCTATACAGCCCTCTAGTTCTCAAGATGGCTTCAGTCTGTCTGTTGTTCATGGTGGCATGTATGGCGGTCTCTGTTATTGTCATAATCTGCGCAAGATTTTCCGATGCGAGTATGGTCACGGACGGACGAAAATCCCCCGGTCGAAATCAGTTTGCCGTGTTAGCGCAAGTTTTGATTGCCTTGATATTTATCATCCAGCTGTCTCTGATGGGTTCTACACAGGTCTCTCGTCGAGGACCGAGTGAAAAAAGGTTTGCATTCCACCTATTCTCTTTAGACTGTGTAACCTTTGGGACTGACAACTTTACTTACAGTGATCGGATTTGGCTCTTCAAGGTATTGTGAATGTTTGACTTTTACCTTTTACCTATATACCGTCAAATCCACCCCTGATATTCATAACTATATGTACTTCGTCCAAGCTCTGCTGACTTTTCCGGCAATTGCTCATAAAGGCTTTCTTAGTAATCAACATCGTCCAGCTATTCGACACTATATTCGACTCCATTGCGATACAGTCGGATAAAAGCATAGTGTACACTATATTCAAGCGCTTTACGATAGATAAAAGCAAAGTGTACACTGCCTACATGGTGGTTTGGCATTGGTACCTGGCTGGAATGTTCTCAATGGAGGTGAAGGATCGGTATCCACTCACTGGTGGGGGCGGAGGTGGTAGAAACCCAACCGCCGTCGTCATCGTGCCGTACGTGGACCTCTCGTCACTCTGGTTTAAACGTTTCATCGATTATATGAAAGATCATCTTTTCTCCAATTGGCCGAAATATGACATTGGGATTATGCGGATTATTTTGTTTATGTTAGGTGCCATCATAGTCTTTGTGCTCCCTTTCGTGGGACGTGTCTTTGCTCTCATTTATATTCTACGAGAAAGGTCTTGCCCGGACGAGACGGACTGTGCGACCCCTGGTTGCAACGGAGGTCATTGAAGGCAGTCGTCATATATGTCATGTCTATTGCAATCAGTCTATTTACTTGTAGTTTTCCCCAAAGCAGGATGAATTTTTTGGGCATTGCTCCTCTTCTCTAGGTAGCGGGGTTCGTTGTGACACGCAGCTGTGCTTCCTCATTTGGAGATGCGTCCACATTTAGCTGCAGTGTTCGACACGGGCCGGGCCAGCCCGAGGGCTTTCAGGCCGGCTTTGAGGCGGCCGGGCCGGGCCGGTAATCTGCAAGCCCACAAAGCCCGGGCATTTTAATTCAAAGCCCTGCGGCTTTATCAAAACCCCTGGGCCATGTGGGATTTCTTGGGGTTAGGTGTCAGACGAAGCTTTTTTTTAGCGTAAGTGGTGCAAAGGTGAAATGAGTGGTAAAAGTATCGCTATAGTGCAGAAGAACTCATAAAGTGGCAATCGGCTTGCGCCTCGACCAATCAATTTGCTTGCGTCCAGCCAAGACTTGGACTCAAGCAAAATGATTGGCTCGCTTATTGGGATTACGTGAAATTGCCACGATCACGACCACTCACTCAGCCCACTGGGGCTTGCAGGCTGGCTCAGGCTTCTTCCAGAAAAGCCCGCGCTAAGGACGGCCTGCCAGGCTTTCTCCAAAGCCCGAAGGCTGGGCCTAAAGATGTCAGGGCCGGCCCGGCCCGGCCCGTTTCGAACACTGTTTAGCTGGCTCAATTGACAACACGACCAACAGCGGGAACATAACAATGACTGACAGCTACAACACTACAAACACTCGGAAGGAGATTGGAGGAAATTCCATCAACGCGCGAACTGCTGCAGTCATAATTTGACACCAATCGGCAATATTCGCCCCTTGGTGTGCAGTAGGTTTCGAGGTTCGTGAATGGTGAATGTCGTCGTCTTGCATTCCGAAACATCATTTAAGAAAGGTGCAATCACTAGTGGCAAAGGGCCTGGCCTGTAAGCACGTGTGGTCTGGTAACGAAATTTTTTATCATCAAGCATGCATAGAAGTCTACCAGTGGTGAACAACTATCAAGCGACCAGGAAACGAGCGAATTCGCAATTGATCCTGCGGTACTACGTTGACTGCCAGCCTTTCTCTCTATCGAGACGGCAATCGGGTGTCCCAATGACTATTACTGGGCGCCCACTGATACCGAGACAAGTACCTTGATCTCGAGGCTATGTATACTTTATCACTGTTCATATACCTCCTACTTTGGGGTGATGCGATGTTTATAGACCACCTGTGCACGGGTGAGGAAGATCCATGCAATCTGAATGTTGAAGTCATATGGTTCCAGCTCGGAAATAGGAGTTGATAATAATCCACGGCGGTTGGACAGCATTGACTGCTGATCCTCTAGACCCTGCGAGGAGTCAACTCACGATTGTCCAGTCGTCAACCGACTGGCATCGTCCTGGAGCGGGCATTAGCCACAACGTGTGGAGCTTGCAATTAGGATTGCTAGAGCTGCTGTAGAGTGGAACCACGGGGGCTATACCTCAGAAGTAGTAACCCTCGTAGGCTGGATGAGCGAGCAAGGAGCAGCGGCAGTAGTTGCGGCAGAAGAGCGTCCACATGGGGTCTATGAATGACTACTACTGGCTCGCCGAGGCACGAAGGGAGTGACTGGACGGCGGGGCTTGCTCCATTCGTGGGCGAACCGCTAATGGCAAGGCCTTCTGGATGTTACCCTTCATCACCTCAACCCTCTGTTGATTCTTTCGCTAATACAGATGATAGAGCAGAAGCAGTTGTACAAATTCGGGAGATCTGTATTTGAGAGATATCACGACTTTCCGACGAGCCTGACATACTATGGCCCCTGAGTGATTGAATGGCACAATCAACGGAGATTCTTCATACGACTTCGTCATCGAGCATCAGGCAAGAAACAGGAACCCGGCAGATGGACCCACTAGATGACCTTATTAAGAGATCGGATATGAGAGACCTACTGCACGACATTTAGCACCTTTAGCAGCCGTTAAATCTTACGATGACTACCGGATATCAAGACAGCCATGGCTACCGACACACTGGCTACCGATATGAACAAGAAAATAGACATGGTCAGTTACCTTGACCTGACAGAACGGTAGAGCGGAGGGCGCAACAGACTCGCATAAGAACTGGAAAGTCGTCTCAGGGGCCCTGACCTACGAAGGGAGGATATACTGCAAATATAGCTACCGAAGCAGCTTCCAAAGCTGCACCAATGATCACTGATGGGCCAGGCCTACGGAGTTTTTCACGAGGAATTAGGAGAGCGCGAGTGCTGGCGCACTTGAAAGTATGGTGAGTATGACCGGTTACCGGGATGCTTAAAGTTAGATATACCGATGCAATGGCTAATGGCGATGGCGACGGCGATGGTGATGATGAGTAGCGAGCGGAAGCAGTCCCGAACGAGATACCGAACGACTGCGATCAGTGTTCCGAAGCGGCCAGTCCGGCCAGATTCACCTTGAATCTGGACCAGACTATAAAATGGGCGGCCAGTAGATTACTGACCCAGGTCAGTCACAGATATGGTAGACAAAGATCTGACCGGACAGGCAGTGGGAAAGGCGACGGGCTGGAAAGCGGGCAGATGCCGACACGTGCAGGTCTCTGAGCTGTTTTCCATTGGAGAGTGCGACCAGGCGGTGATGGACTTCCTGGCGGCTACTGAGGTCGGGAAGTTCCCGCCCAAGTGAATGACGGCACGGGAGGGAGCAGGTGCAGAGGCCGACTCAGGTGCGGGGGGCGGCGGCGGTGGGGTTTATATCCGTTCATTCCTTTTTCTTTTCCTTCTTTTCAGTTTTGTCATATCTCTCAACTCTCAGTCTTCAACTTTCATTTCATTTGTCAGCAGGGACGCAGGGTAGCGGGGGGGGAGCTCCGCCATCTAGCCGGCTCGCCCGGAGGC
>Ga0307515_10013184_pt1 | contig 15463 bp, 12 predicted proteins | sample 17_EM_MG_FD_194513 | JGI IMG/M metagenome (GOLD analysis project Ga0307515, IMG submission 194513) | Populus trichocarpa ectomycorrhiza microbial communities from riparian zone in the Pacific Northwest, United States - 17_EM | ecosystem: Host-associated > Plants > Roots > Unclassified | place... | reverse complement strand
CGAAAACCCCTGTAAAAATTTTAGGGCGATCTAATGGTCGGATCAAAAGTTACGGCCCTTTCGAACTGTTAATCTGGTCTGGCCCGACCAGACATCCGCCTCACGGAGTAGTAATTCCACATCTACTCCACAGAAAACAACCTACGAAACTCTTGTAAAACTTTGAGGGCGATCCAACGGCGGATCAAAAGTTATGGTCCTTTCGAACCGTTACTCTTGTCCGGCGCGACCCCACCTTCGCCTCACCGAGTAGCGATTCCACATCTACCGCTAAGAAATACGGCCTCCGGAAACCCCTGTAAAAATTTTAGGCCAATCCAATGGTCGGATCAAAAGTTATGGCCATTTCGAACCGTTACTCTCGTCCCGCGCACCAGACCTCTGCTTCACCGACTAGCGATTCCACTTCTACCCGAAAAAAAAAGGCCTCCGGAAACTCTTGTAAAAATTTTGGGGCGATCTAATGGTCGGATCAAAAGTTACGGCCCTTTCGAACCGTTAATCTGGTCTGGCCCGACCAGACATCCGCCTCACGGAGTAGCAATTCCATATCTACTCCACAGAAAACGGCCTACAAAACTCTTGTAAAACTTTGAGGGCGATCCAACGGTCGGATCAAAAGTTATGGCCCTTTCGAACCGTTACTCTTATCCAACGCGACAAACCTTCGCATCACTGAGTAGCGATTCCACATCTATTTCAACGAAAACGTGCTCCGAAAACCCCTGTAAAAATTTTAGGGCGATCTAATGGTCGGATCAAAAGTTACGGCCCTTTCGAACAATTAATCTGGTCTGGTCCGACCAGACCTCTGCCTCACGGAATAGCGATTCCACATCTACTCCATAAAAAACAGCCTCCAGAAACTCTTGTAAAACACTAAGGGCAATCCAACGGTCGGATCAAAAGTTTTGGCTCTTTCGAACCGCTACTCTTGTTTGACCCGACTATACCTCAGCCTCACCGCGTAGCGATTCCACATCTACTCCACAAAAAACAGTGTCCGCAACTCTTGTAAAACTTTGAGGGCAATCCAATGGTCAGATCAAAAGTTATGGCCCTTCCGAACCGTTACTCTTGTCCAGCACGACCAAACCCCGCCTCACCGAGTAGCGATTCCACATCAACCCCAACGAAAATGGGCTCTGAAAACTCTTGTAAAACTTTTAGGGCGATCCAACGGTCGGATCAAAAGTTATGGCCCTTTTGAACCGTTACTTTCATCCAGCGCCACTAGACCTCCGCCTCACCGGCAAGCGATTCCACATCTACATGAACGAAAATGGCATCCAGAAACTCTTGTAAAACTTTGAGGGCGATCCAACTGTCGGATCAAAAGTTATGGCTCTTTCGAAGCGTTACTCTAGTCTGGCCCGACCAGACCTCCAGAAAACGCCCTTCGGAAACTCTTGTAAAACTTTGAGGGCGATCCAACAGTCGGATCAAAAGTTACGGTCCTTTCGAACCGTTACTCTTATCTGGCGCGACCAAACCTCTGCCTCACAGAGTAGCGATTCCACATCTAGCACAAGAAATACGACCTCCAGAAACCCCTGTAAAAATTTTAGGGCGATCCAATGGTCGAATCAAAAGTTGTGGCTGTTTCGAACCGTTACTCTAATCCCTTGCGACAAAACCTCCTCGTCACCGAGTAAGGATTCCAAATCTACCCGAACGCAGACGACCTCCAGAAATTCGTGTAAAACTTTTAGGGCGATCTAACGGTTGGATCAAAAGTTATGGTCGTTTCGAACCGTCACTCTCGTACAGCGCGACCAAACCTCCGCCTCACCGACTAGCGATTCGACATCTACCTGAACAAAAACAGCCTCTGGAAACTCTTGTAAAAATTTAAGGGTGATCCAACGGTCGGATCAAAAGTTATGGCCCTTTCGAACCGTTACTCTGGTCTGGCCCGACCAGACCTCCGCCTCACCGAGTAGCGATTCCACATCTACTCCACAGAAAACGGCCTCCTGAAACTCCTATAAAACTTTAAGGGCGATCCAACGGTCGGATCAAAAGTTATAGCCCTTTCGAACCGTTACTCTTGTCCGACGCGACAAACCTCCGCCTCACCGAGTAGCGATTCCACATCTATCCCAACGAAAACGTGCTCCAGAAACCCCTGTAAAACTTTATGGCCCTTTCGATCCGTTACTCTGGTCTAGCGCGACAAGACCTCCACCTCACCGAGTAGTGATTCCATATCTACTCCACAAAACACGGCCTCCGAAAACACCTTTAAAACTTTAAGGGCGATCCAACGATCGGATCAATAGTTATGGCCGTTTCGAACCGTTACTCTCGTCCCGCGCGACCAGACCTCTGCCTCACCGTGTAGCGATTCCACATCTTCTCCAAGGAAAACGGCGTTCGGAAACTCTTATAAAAATTGAAGGACGATCGAACGGTCAGATCAAAAGTTATGACCCTTTGGAACCGTTACACTAGTGTGGCGCGACTAGACCTCCGCCTCACTTAGTAGCGATTCGACATCTCCTTCAATGAAAACGGCCTCTAAAAACTCCTGTAAAAATATTAGGGCGATCCAACGGTCAGATTAAAAAATATGGCCCTTTCGAACTGGTACTCTAGTCTGGCGCGACCAGACCTCCGCCTCACCGAGTAGCTATTCCACACCTACTCCAAGGAAAATGGCATCCATAACTCGTATAAAAATTTAAGGGAGATCAAACGGTCTGATCAAAAGTAATGGCCCTTTGGAACAGTTACTCTGGTCTGGCACGACCATACCTCCACCTCACTGAGTAGCGATTCCACATCAACCCCAATGAAAATGACTTCCAGAAACAGCCTCCGGAAACTCCTGTAAACATTTGAGGGTGATCCAAAGGTCGGATCAAAAGTTATGGCACTTTGAAACCGTTACTCTGGTCTAGAACGACCAAACCTCTGCCTCACCGAGTACCGATTCCACATCTGCTCCAAAAAAAGGCCTCTGGAAAATCTCGTTAAAAATTAAGGGCGATCCAACGGTCGGATCAAAAGTTATAGCATTTCGAACCACTACTCTAGTTTGGCGCGACCAGACCTCCACCTCACCGAGTAGCGATTCCACATCAACTCCAAGGAAAGCGGCGTCCGGAAACTCTTATAAAAATTGAAGGGCGATCAAACGCTCGGATCAAAAGTTATGGCCCTTTCTAACCACTACTCTAGTTTGGGGCGACCAGACCTCCGCCGCACCGCCTAGCGATTCCACATCCATTCCAAAGAAAACGGCATCCGGAAACTCTTATAAAAATTGAAGGGCGATCAAACGGTCGGATCACAAGTTATGGTTTTTTCGTATCGGTACTCTGGTGTGGCGCGACCAGACATCCGGCTCACCGAGTAGCGATTCCACATATGCTCCAAAGAAAATGACCAACAGAAACTCCTGTAAAAATTTAGGGGCGATCCAACGATCAAATATTATGGCCCTTCCGAACTGTTACTCTGGTCTGGCTTGACCAGACCTTCGCCTCACCGAGTAGCGATTCCACATCTACTCCAAGGAAAACAGCATCCGAAAACTCTTATAAAAATTATAGGGTGATCAAAAGGTCGGATCAAAAGTTATGGCCATTCGGAATCGTTACTCTGGTCGGGCGCGACCAGACCTCCGCCTCACCGAGTAGCGATTCCGCATCTACTCCAAAGAAAACAGCCTCCGAAAACTCCTCTAAAAATTTGAGGGCGGTCCAAAGGTCAGATAAAAAGTTATGGCACTTTGGAACCGTTACTCTGGTCTAGAGCGACCAGACCTCCGCCTCACCAAGTAGCGATTCCACATTTGCTGCAAACAAAAGGCCTCCGGAAACCCCTGGAAAACATTGAGGGCAATCCAATGGTCAGATCAAAAGTTATAGCCCTTTCGAACCGTTACTCTGGTTTGGCACGACAAGACCTCTGCCTCATCGAGTAGCGTTTCCACATCTACTCCAAGGAAAACAGTGTCCGGAAACTCATAAAAATTGAAGGGTGATCAAATGGTCAGATCACTAGTTATGGCTCTTTCGTACTGTTACTCTAGTGTCTTACCACCAGACCTCCGCCTAACCGAGTAGCGATTCCACATCCACTCCATAGAAAACGGCATTTGGAAACTCCTGTATAAATTTGGGGGTGATCCAACGATCGGATCAAAAGTTATGGCCCTTTCGAACCGTTACTTTGGTATGGCGCGACCAGACCTCTGCCTCACCGAGTAGCGATTCCACATCTTCTACAAGGAAAACGGCGTCCGAAAACTCTTATAAAAATTGACGGGCGATCGAACAGTCGGATCAAAATTTATGGCCCTTCGGAACCGTTACTCTAGTGTGGCGCGACCAGACCTCTGCCTCACTGAGTAGCGATTCCACATCTGCTCCAAAGAAAACGGCGTCCGGGAACTCTTTTTTTTATATATCAAAATGTAAGTGTATAAATAGATAAAAAAAAAATATACATTGCTGGTAAACCAGCAAGTTCAGACAAGAATCGACAAAAGGAGAACAAACTCCCTTAGCGAACTATACAACAAACCCCGAGAAAGGGCGATAACTAAAATACAGACCAATGTTATGAGGGGAACCAAAATTGACAAGGTTCCCAACCTAACACAAAGCAAAAAACAATACAATGGGACGCCCTGAGAAACCACTAGCGCGTAGGATCAATAGTAGATCAGCTAAGCATGACACAAGGCCTAGTAGCAGTGACAAATGTCCAAAGACCACAAGCTGAATAGAGGAACAACATAACAATGACACGAGAACAATTAGAGTGAGAACATCCAAAGCAACCAAAAGCAACCACTTGTAGCAATAAGGGCCACCCGATCCACAAGAAACCATCCGGGAACTCTTATATAAATTGGAGGGCGATCAAAGGGTTGGATCAAAAGTTAAGGCCCTTTCGAACCGTTACTCTGGTGTGGCGCGACCAGACCTCCGCCTCAACAAGTATCGATTCCACAACTACTCCAAGAAAAACAGCCTCCGTAAACTCCTATAAACAATTGGGGTGAACCATTAGCTGGATCAAAAGTTATGGCCCTTTCGAACCCTTACTCAAGTTTGGCGCAACCAGACCTCCGCCTTACCTAATACGATTCCACATCTACTCCGAAGATAACGGCCTCCAGAAACTCCTGTAAAAATTTGAGGGCGATCCAATGATCAGATCAAAAGTTATGGCCCTTTCGAACTGTTACTCTGGTGTGGCGCGACCAGACCTCTGCCTCACTAAGTAGCGATTCCACATCTACTTCAAGGAAAACGACGTCCAGAAACTCTTATAAAAATTGAAGGGTGATCAAATGGTCGAATCAAAAGTTATGGCCCTTTGGAACCGTTACTCTGGTCGAGCGCGACCAGACCTCCGCCTAACCGAGTAGCGATTCCACATCTGCTCCAAAGAAAACAAACTCCAGAAACTCCTGTAAAAATTTAGGGCGATCTAACAATCGGATCAAAAGTTATAGCCCTTTCGAACCGTTACTCTAGTTTGGCGCAACCACACCTCCGCCTCACTGAGTAGCGATTCCACATCTACTCCAAAGAAAACGGCGCCCAAAAACTCTTATAAATATTGAAGGGCGATCAAACGGTCGAATCAAAAGTTATGGCCCTTTGGAACCGTTACTCTGATCGGGCGCGATCAGACCTCCTGCTCATCGAGTAGCAATTCCACATCTGCTCCAAAGAAAACGGCCTACAAAAACTCATGTAAAAATTTAGGGGCAATCCAATGATCGGATCAAAAGTTATGGCCCTTTTGAACCGTTACTCTGGTCTGGCGCGACCAGACCTCCGCCTCACCGAGTGGCAATTCCACATCTACTCCAAGGAAAAGGAAACTCTTATAAAAATTAGAGGGTGATCAAACGGTCGGATCAAAAGTTATGGCCCTTCAAAACCGTTACTCTAGTCGGGCGCGACCAGACCTTCGGCTTATCGAGTAGCGATTCCACATCTGCTCCAAAGAAAACAGCCTACATAAACTCCTGTAAAAATTTAGGGGCGATCTAACGATCAGATCAAAAGTTATAGCCCTTTCGAACTGCTACTCTGGTTCGAGGCGACCAGACCTCCGCCTCAATTCCTAGCGATTCCACATCCACTCCAAAGAAAACGGCGTCCGGAAACTCTTATAAAAATTGAAGGGCGATCAAACGGTCAGATCAAAAGTTATGGTCCTTTGGAACCGTTACTCTGGTCTAGCATGACCAGACCTCCGCCTCACCGAGTAGCGATTCCACATCTGCTACAAAGAAAACGGCGTCCGGAAACTCCTGTAAAAATTTGAGGGCGATCCAACGGTCGGATCTAAAGTTATAGCCTTTGAAACCGTTACTCTGGTTCAGTACGACCAGACCTCCGCCTCATCGCGTAGCGATTCCTCATCAACTCCAAAGAAAATAGCATCCAAAAACTCTTATAAAAATTTGAAAGCGATCAAAGGGTCGGATCAAAAGTTATGGTCCTTTCGAACAGTTACTCTAGTGTGGCACGACCAAACCTCCGCCTCACTGAGTAGGGATTCCATATTTGCTCCAAAGAAAACGGCCTCCGGAAACTCCTGTAAAAATTTGATGGCGATTTAATGTTCGGATCAAAAGTTATGGCCCTTCTAAACCGTTACTCTTGTCTGGCGTTACCAGACCTCGGCCTCAGTAAGTAGCGATTCCACATCTAATCCAAGGAAAACAGCCTCCGAAAACTCCTGTAAAAATTTAAGGTTGATCCAACTGTTGAATCAAAATTTATGGCCTTTTTGAACCGTTACTCTAGTCCGGAATGACCAGACCTCAGCCTCACCAAGTAGCGATTCCATAACTAATCCAAGGAAAACAGCCTTCGGAAACTCCTGTAAAAATTTGAGGGCGATCCAACGGTCGGATCAAAAGTTATGGCCCTTTTAAATTGTTATTCTGGTTTAGCGCGACTAGACTTCGACCTCAACGAGTAGCAATTCCATACCTCCTCTTAGGAAAACGGCCTTTGGAAACTTCTATAAAAATTTGAGGGCAATCCAACAGTCGGATACAAAGTTATGTCCCTTTGAGACCGTTACTCTCGTTTGGCACGGCTAATCCTCTGCCTCATCGAGTAGCGATTCCATATCCACTCAAACAAAAACAGCCTCCGCAAACTCTTTTAAAAGTTGGAGTGCGATCCAACGGTCAGATCAAAACTTATGGCTCTTTCTAATGGTTATTCTCATATGGCGTGACCAGACCTCGGCCTCACCGAGTAGCGATTCCATAATTAATCCAAGGAAAACAACCTCCATAAACTCCTGTAAAACTTCGAGGACGATCCAACAGTTGGATCAAAAGTTATGGCCCTTTTGAACTGTTACTCTAGTCTGGCGCGACCAGACCTCGGCCTCCCTGAATAGCAATTGCATACCAACTCCAAGGAAAACAGCCTCCGGAAACTGATGCGATCCAACCATCAAAGGATCCATTAGAGGTTCCAGTTGGTCCAGTTACTAGGCTTTGGGCTAAGAAGTTCAAAGAAGCTTTCAATGGACTTCTTCAAGATACATGCACTAAGGTGGACTTCAAGATGATTTGTAATAATAAAGAGCAAGCCTAGATTCGGATAGTTTAACCTTTAGTTACTCTTTTGGTCATATCGGGAGCTACAAATCGAATTTTGATGTGATTATAGTTGGGCTGGAAACTAGACTTCCATACATTTCCAACGGTATATGGCACGCCTTCTAATTCATTAAGACGAGAGAGAACCATCCGTTTTAATTTGGGCTTTGCTGCTGCCAGACAAAATGCGGAAACAACGAAATTGTCTTTTTTAATTAGTTGGGCTATCAAACTTTATTTATTTTGAGAGGAGATATTTTGTTTGGGTTTAAGACTTGTTTATTTTAATTAATTTGGGCTAGTTTTAGCTTGGATTGATTATTATTTAAATTGGGCTTATGTGAGACCCATTAGGAAAACTAGGGTTTTGGTTTGGAGTTTAAATACTCTTTAGGAATAATTTCATATCAGACTTTTAATGATAATTTCAGCATTGTAGCCGACTTTTTGGTTGTTCAATCTTGGTTCTTGATTAAACTTTTAACTCTTCAAAGAACTGACCATTATTTGTTGTGAATTTATACTTTCTTTGCTCGTCTCCAGGTGTAGGCGTTATGATCGAGTTGGTTTATAGTCTTGTTGCCTTGGAACAAGTCTTTCATTGTGATAAGCTCATTCAAATCTCAACAACCTTAGATTAGATTGATCTTGGGGTCGCGAATTCCATTAAATTCCGCTAGGGTTCGCATCAATTACTCTGGTCTGGCGTGACAAGACTTCCGCCTCACCGAGTAGCAATTCCAGATCTACTCCAAGCAAAACGGACTCCAGAAACTCCAGTAAAAATTTGATTGCGATCCATCGATCGGATCAAAAGTTATGGCCCTTTTGAACCGTTATTCTCATCTGGCGTGACCACACCTCCACCTCACCAAGTATCAACTCCACATCCACTCCAAGGAAAACGGCCACTGGAAACTCCTGTAAAATTTTGAGGGCGATCCAACGGTCGGATCAAAAGTTATAGCCTTTTCGCACCATTACTCTTGTTTGGTGCGACCAGACCTCCACCTCACCGAGTAGCCATTCCACATCTACTAAATGGAAAACAGCCTCCGGAAACTCTAGTCAAAATTTGACTGTCATCTAATTATCAGATTAAAAGTTATGGCCCTTTTGAATGGTTACTCTAGTCTGGTGCAACCAGACCTCGGCCTCATTGAATAGCGATTCTAGATCTACTCCAAAGAAAACGGCCTCCGGAAACTCCTGTAAAAGTTTGAGCTCGATAGCAATTCTAGATCTACTCCAAGGAAAACGGACTCCAAAAACTCCAGTAAAAATTTGAGCGCGATTAAATGGTCGGATAAAAAATTATGGCCCTTTTGAACTGTTTTCCTCCTCTGGTGTGACCAGACCTCCGCCTCACCGAGTATCAATTCCACATTTACTCCAAGGAAAATAGCCTCCAGAAACTCCTGTAAAAATTTAAGTGTGATCCAACGGTCGGATCAAAAGTTATGGCTCTTTTGAACCGTTACTCTAGACCAGCCTCGGGTGTCTTATCTACCAATACCCCTCCACTTGCCGCATCAATGATACTGCGGTCAGTAGGCATCATTCCTTCATAGAAATATTTAATGAGCAGCTAATTGAGTATCAGATGATGAGGGCATTGAATGCACAGTTGCTCAAATCTTTCCCAATACTCGGAGAGTGTCTCTCCATGAGATTGTTAAATCCCACATATTTCTTTCCTTACGTTGGCAACTCGAGAGGCTGGAAAATACTTTTCAAGAAAAATCTTCTTCATGCCATTCCACGTTCCAATGGAACCTGGGAGAATAGAGAAAAACAACATCTTTGCCGCCCTTTTTAAAGAGAAAGGGAAAGCTTTCAACTTAACCTGTTCTTCGTCAACTCCATTTGGTTTCATGCCAACACAAACCATATGGAACTCCTTGAGATGAGTATAAGGATCTTCTCCAACAAGTCCATTGAATATTGACAGTAAGTGTATAAAACCAAACTTGAGCTCAAAATTGACATTATTGTCAATGTTTATGCACAATGGTTGCTTTTCCACGTTGGGAGCAACATGCTCCTTGAGTGTTTGTTGTTGTGCAACAACCATGGTGTTGACACAAGCTTCCTTTCATAACCTGCGTAAAGTGTTTTCTATTTCGAGATATACCTGCACTTGACTTTGGTCAGTAGAACGGGTTATAGGCATAAATAGTCAAGAAAACTCAAAAGAAATCGGTCACACAAGAGATTGAAAATAATGTAAATTGAATGAAAATCCTATGCTAGAACACAAAAACTGCCTAAAAACCCTAGAAAACAATGGAATTTGGCCACTAGTCTTGTTCAGAACATCGTTTCTCTTTAGGAAACAAAAGGTCAGAACCTAATTCCACCAAAAAATCAGTTTTGAATAGTACAGGTACCGTACTGTATAGTACCGCAACACTGTTTTCTGTTTTTTTAACAAAATAAATAACAATCACAAAAAATAAACAATCACAACACAAGAATCAACTAAAATTACTTCCCCAGCAACGGCGCCTAAATTTGTTGCGATGTCGCAGTCGCACAATTAATTACCCTAGCTTAAAACACAACACATAAGATATATAGCAAGCAAGGGGTCGATCCCATGAGGAAGGTTCAAGTTAGATTTCTATGCTAGTTGATATGCAATTTGGGGGGGGTTGGACGTTATGTAGGCTAAAGCAAAAGAAAACAGAAAACTATAAAGCAAAATTAAATAAAATCAGAAAATTATCAAGAGAAAAACCTTGGTCGTAAGTAAACATCCACCTAAAAAATCAGAACTGATCATAGAAACGAAACGTCAATTTATACTCTGAATATCTATCTTTTCTTATATTGATTAGTTAACAGTCCGCTGTATAACTAATCCTAACCATCAAACAACCAGAATGTCTGCACTAGTAATTTAATTTAATGGCAGCCTTAAGAACTAGATGAGTTGATTAATCTAGAATATAATTGTCCGCAATCCATGTTTGATTTGATCAATCGAATGCTCTCCCTAAGATTACTAATCTAGATCCACCACAATTATTAATCTCAGTTGCTTCACAAGTTTATATACCACAACTCCGGTTTTGATAGCAAACTTAGCAATATATTGTTCACAATAATAACTTAGAGTCCGTTCTAGCAATTAAAATAAACAATCATAGGAAATAAGCATAAGAGAAATCTTTGGGTGCTGGTCAATCCCGAATGGCCTTAACCTGCTCCTCATCCATCTCGATACCCTGTACAGTTAGAACATAGCCAAGAAACACAATTCTCTCCATGCAAAAGGTACACTTTTTAAGATTAGCATACAATTTCTCATTATGCAACACATTAAGTACATTACACAAATGATCAAGATGCTTAGTTAAGTTCTTGCTATAGATAAGAATGCATCAAAATACACAACCACAAACTTACCTATGAATACACGCAACACATGATTCATTATACACATAAATGTACTAGGTGCATTTGTAAGTCCAAACAACATTACTAACCATTCATACAAGTCATGATTCATCTTAAATGTTGTTTTCCACTCATCACCTTATTTTATCCTAATCTGATGGTACCCACTTTTCAATTTTAGAGAAAATACAAGATCCATGTAACTCATCTAACATGTCATTAAGCCTAGGAATGGGGATGACTATACTTTACTGTTATGTTCTTGATGGCTGGACAATCAACACAAATCCTCCATGTTCCATCCTTCTTAGGCACAAGTAGCACGGGTACAACACACGGACTCATACTCTCCTGAATGTACCCCTTTTCCATCATCTAATCAACTTGCCTTTGAAGCTCCTTCATCTCCTCGGGATTCTATAAGCTGGTCGGTTAGGAATTGAAGCTTCGGGTACGAAATCAATCTGATGCTCTATCCCCCTTAATGGTGGTACTCCACTAGGAATATCGTCAGGGAACAAATCATCAAACTCCTACAACAAAGCAATAGCAACACTAGGCATAATATGATCAAGATCATTAGTATTAAAGTAAGCCTCTTTGTACACAAGTAAAATCATTGGCTTGTTAGTGAAAAATACAAATTTGACCTCACCCTCTAGCATAAAAATTGTGTTGTTTCTTTAGTTTTTCCACACAATTCTCATCACCCTTCCTGACTTTCTTCACTCCTCTTATCTTACCTCCACTCTCGGCTAGATTTAGGTGTTTTTGAGTAGTGGCCGAATGGTGTGATTTGTTTGGAGTGTTGGCCGAATATTTGTTTGTGTTTGGATGGGTGGCCGAATGGGTTGTAGTGGTGTTTTGGGTTCTGGCCGAATCTGATGGTCTTCTCTCCCCTTGTTCCTCACCTTGATTTTCTCTCCCCATAACCTCATGCTCACTTTTTAGCTTTATTTGATCATCATACACCAGTTTGGGTGTAAGAGGTATAAGAGTGATGGTTTTACCATCTTTTACAATGGTATACATATTTTTAACCCCATCATGAATTGTCTTCCTATCATATTGTCATAGTCTCCCCAACAAGATGTGACTTGCTTGCATTCATACCATATCGCACAGAACTCCATCAACATACTTCCCAATCGCAAATGGAACCACAACCTGTTTAGTCACTTTTACTTCACCACTATCATTTAGTCATTGCAATTTATATGGATTAGCATGCTTAACAGTACACAAATTTAGTTTACAAACATTAACACAACTTTCATTATATATAATTAAACTACACACCTTGGTTTGTACATAGCAACTTTGAAGAAATTGTTTGAAAGGTTGAGGAAATATCAATTGAAGTTGAACCCTGCAAAATGCACATTTGGAGTGAAATTGAGAAAATTATTCGGGTTAGTGATAAGTAATAATGGCATCAAAGTAGAGCCTGGTAAAGGTCATACAAGCTATGCTAGCTCCTAAGATTGAAAAAGAAGTTCGATGCTTTTTGGGGTGCTTAAACTATATTGCTTGATTCATTTCATAACTTACAGCCACTTGTGAACCACTCTTCTAACTATTTCAAAAGAAGAATCCCGAGGTGTGGGATCATCACTGCTAGGAAGCCTTTGACAAGATTAAACAATATTTGCAAAAGCCACCACTATTGGTACCACCCGTGTCTAGAAAGCCTCTCATTTTGTATTTAACAGTGACTGACCAGCAGCGATAATGCTAACCAACTAGCAACTAAAGCTAAAGATTCTATTGAGGATAGGAAGAAGAAGGGATCAGAGGGTTCTTGATATGCATCGTGATTCTAACATGGAAGGGGCTGATTCTAATGTATATGGACATTCATATGGTCTAATGACTAGAGCTCGGGCAAAACAACTACATAGTGCCTTAACAAGTCAAATTAGCACGACTGAAGCTTCAATGAGTTTGAGGGCTTGCAAACTGAATGTAAATGGTTCAAATATGTTTGTTTATCTACAAATAAGGCTTGGTTCATGATTTGAGAGTTTTGATGAGTTTGGGTTTGATGTTAGCCTATGGACCAATTTTGTCCTGAAATTTGCTATTGTTTAATGCATGGAAAAATAAAGCCTATTCTACATGGTCTTCAAGTTCAGAATGTCATCTTTCCACATTGTCCAACCATGTATGCATTGGAGTTTTGTAAAAATAGTTATGGCTGTTTTTAGTTTTGTGTGTCGTTTATGTCTTCTATAAGTAAAAAACGTGTGCTATTTATTATTTATCTAGTTTTTTGAACAAAGTCATTTATTTGGGTCTCCATTATGTTATTTTGGTATTTTCTAGACTTGAAGGGTTGTTCCAAGTATATAATGATGTTCCAAGTCATTTATTTGTCTTGTTGTTGTATTCGGTCCAAACCTGATTCTATGGCTTGTTTTCCTATAGTTCACTAAGAGTTGTTTTTCTGCGGCAGAATTGAACCTCGAATTAAAACCTCAAGCAAACGATATCAAAATAAGCCCAAATTTAATATACTTTGCATATGGTTCACTAAGAGTTGTGTTTCTGTGGCAGAATTGAATCATTCTTCAAATTTCATCTAATTTGTTTATCTCTCTCTTTTTATATGTCACTGATATGATTAGAGACAACAACAAGATGAAATATAACATTTTTGTTTTGCTTAGATGATGTAGACACAAAGAACAAGAAGATGAATGACGCAAATACTGAAAAACTTAAAGGAACACTAAAAAAACAAAAATAACAGAAGGATATGACCTTGTTTCGAAGCCTAGCTCTGATGTGAACTTCGTGATCACATGGTCACACAACTCATAATCAAGATTGAGATCTGATCTCGAAAAGCTGAAAAAGGTCTGGTAGGAGTGTGACATAATGGAAACCTGCCCCAAGGCACCAACATTATTGGAATAAAGTAGAATAACGCCACGAATCTAGTTAATCTTCGATAAGTAAGATTTAGTTTTTTCAAGAACCGAAGAATGCAAGAATCACACTCACACGTTAAAACTGAAAAATGCAGAAGTAATATTCATCAATGGCTGCCAAAATTTTAGTTACATGTGTTTAAATAGTTCTTAAAAATTAACCCTAATGAATCTACCCTTGTGGGCTGAACTGACCCACATACAAAACTGACCCAAAAACTCTAAACTAAAAATCCATATCTTGATCCAAACAAGCCTTGAATCCTAACTTAAAAACAAAGTATTAATTAAGCCCAAACAAGCCTTGGGTTGTAACTAATAAAAATAAAAATAAAGCCCATAATATTAAATCCATGTTCTGCCATGAGAAGAAGAGAAATAAATAAAATATTACAGAATTGATTCAAGGTTTATATATAGCCTTCCATGCATCCTATTAATCCTAGAAACAAAAGAAAAAGGTAGCCACCCATGTTGTTTCCAAGTTGTAGTAGGATTCTTTTGTTTCCTTTGTTGTCCTCACCTCATGGCCCAAATAAGGTTGGATTGGGCCCCTCTTGCAAATGGATAAGATGTACTAGGGCCTCCTCTTGATACTCCAATGGACCCTTCAAATCTGACTTGGTCGAAACCTTTAAAACCAATGCATTCAATGCCTCTTTCAATGTCTTTGACTTGGACCGAGTTATTGGACCATTTGGAACATGTAACGGGTCCTTGCTGATGTTTATGGGCTGGTCCACATCATTTTACATCTACTGGCCATAGAATCAGGTTTGGACCGAATAGGGTTAGGAGGAATGTGAATTTTCATGGCATGGGGAATTATGAAGATGTGGACGTGGACTTGGACTCTATTAAACTGAAAATTCCTAACTTCCAAGGTAAATACGATTGCGAGGCTTATTTGAAGTGGGAGAAAAAGGTAGATTGAATTTTTTTTATTGCCATAGCTATTCTGAACAAAAAAGGGTGAAATTGGTGGTCATTAAGTTTACGGAGTATGCATTGATTTGCTGGAATCAAATTGTAATCAGGAGGAGGAGGAATTGGGGGCGACCCATTCAGACTTGGGGGGAGATGAAAGTCTTAATGAGGAGACGGTGCCAAACCACTATTACAAAGACTTATATATGAAGCTACAAGGTCTGAATCAAGGTTATAAGTTAGTAGATGAATATCACAAAGAGATGGAGATAGCAATGGTTCAGGCCAATGTTGTTGAGGATAGAGAAGCCCCTATGGCTAGATTTCTTAATGGGTTGAATCAGGACATTACCAATGTGGTTGGGCTACAACACTATGTGGGGACATGGTTTACATGGCTACGAAGGTGGAGAGACAACTTAGTAAGGGACATGTTCGACCAGCATTTAATTCGGGTTCTTCATCATCTTGGAAGCCAAATCTAAGGAGAGATGGTACTGTCCGGCTGAGGTCCTTTGTTCCTTCCAAAGCCGAACCACTATAGGATAAAGTTGATGTCCCTACTGGTGCCGAAGGTAAATCTAAAACTCAACCTAAACATACT
>Ga0307515_10013183_pt1 | contig 15464 bp, 7 predicted proteins | sample 17_EM_MG_FD_194513 | JGI IMG/M metagenome (GOLD analysis project Ga0307515, IMG submission 194513) | Populus trichocarpa ectomycorrhiza microbial communities from riparian zone in the Pacific Northwest, United States - 17_EM | ecosystem: Host-associated > Plants > Roots > Unclassified | place... | reverse complement strand
CTTGATAATGGAATTGAGTGATGATTGTTAGGATCAGTTTGATCTTTGCTAGGAGGCTGAACAGAATATTTGAATATAGTTTGGTAACTTGTCTATATTCACAGAGCAATCAATAATATTCAGTATAGAGAAAGCTACGTACAAATACACAATAATGGAAGAGAAAGAAACTCAACTCAACTCAACCCAACCCAACCCAACCCCCATCTCTTTCACCCAGTTTGTCACTACAAGCTGCTGCCAAGACAGCTTTTTCTATCTCTTTTTTTCTCTTGCTAATTCAAATTAATTGTGCCTATTTATAATTGAAAATGAGAAAACACACACCCCATTTTCATTCATGATTTCTCCCAACGAATCACCACAAATCCTCATTTCAGCCCTTTGCTAACTCCTTTCTTCAACCCTTGATTTTGTGAGTAATTCTCCACTCTCAACAATAACCAGATTTTAAAATATAGAAATCAGATAATTGATTGTGTTAATCTATATGGACTGGGTCATAATTTACTCAATTTATTTGGATACAGAACTTCTATAAGCTCACTCAATATACGTGGTGATGCTGAATTATCGACACATTTGGAATTCTTCGAAAACGATAGCTTTGAACATGCTAGAAGATTTAGAGCTGATCTAATTTGTTATTATCTGCTAATTTTTTTGCCACAACCAAATCCAAAATGTTTGGCCTGAATCCAATAATAAGATGAGTCATCTTCAAAAGTCTATATACAAAGCAAAACCAGTATCTCAAATTCATAGCACGCAACTAAAAACCCACCAAATCAGGCAGGATTACATGAATGGACTTTCAGCTGGCTATATTGACAATACAACACATGCATCTGTACTTTTTTTTTCTTTATCTTTGATCATCAATGCATATCAATGTTGAAGGAATTTTCTTCATATATCAGAATTCATTGACAAGAAAAACACACACACAAAAAAAGGTGTCGACAATATAAGGATTTGTATAAGAAAACACATGAAACCAAGAAAGAAAAGATAGATATGCATGTGTTGTGGTACACACACACATGAAAACACGATTCCGCTAAAATATGCATGTTGTGGTACACACACACTTACTTTTTCAGCTATTGGATTTAAAAATCGAATTAATGGTTATGATTTATTTATTTGTTTGTTTGTTTTTGGGGGGGTGGGGGGTGGGGCGAAGACGTACGAACAAATTTATGGAATAAAAAGCGAAATGACAAAAACGAATTACAGATAAAGAAAGCCCAAAAGGCCAAACTATTAAATTTAATGATTATAATTGATTAATAACTCTTAAAACTCATTTCTTAACTATATATATCAATCCTCAACCTTTAGGTGTTCTTCATCACAGCCATTGAAAACATGTATGTATATATATATATATGAGGACGATTTCTTGCACTAAAATCGAACGATTTCTTGCAATCATGTTTGGAGATAATCCATAAATAAATAATGATTTCCAAAAAAAAAACAAAAAACAAAGTAGAAGGGAATTTACAGATAGATCTCAACATGAATCATTCGGGAAAAAATTTAAACGTTCACGAGGAGGATTGAAGATTTGAAAGATGGAATCAACGTGTGAAACTGTGAGACGTGCAATAATATTTGAGATTTTTTCACGTAAACTAACAAAGCAGATTTAAAGAAGAGAACTGTTATGTTACCTTGTTTGCACCAAACAACTGTCGTGACCACATGGGAAAGTGTTCATACAATAATCACAATCTAATAATACCAAGCACGTCATTATCTCCTTCCCTACGTTATAACACATGGCATACGCTGCTTTCATTTGAAACGGCTAAAGCCGAGCCCATCTAGCGGGGGCTCGTTCAAGTTAGCTTCGATAATAGTCATAAGAGCTTGCTTGGAATCTTACCGAGTGGTTAACCATTTCAAAAAAATTTATATAATTTTTGAAAAGATATTTATTTTCAAGAAAATATTTTTTCACTCAACTTGTCTAGAACAGATTATATATTGATCGGTCATCGAGTTAATTATCTGTCGGATCTAATAACTAAAGCTACAATATCATTGATTAATTGTAATTTTAATCCTATTTTAAATTATGTTTTTTTTTTCCGTAACTACATTTCTTCATATCGTCATCCTAACTCTACCCTTTTTTTTTCCTTTTCTTTTGGGTAATTTTATAGTTCTTCCATCGGCAGACAATCTTTTTCAGAGAACTTTTGTCACATCAAATAAATAAACAAAAAATAGTATACAAGTTTGAGAATTAACCATCAATTCTATTATTTTAAACAAAATTCAAATTTAATTATCGAATTTAATAATAACAAACATTAATGATTGAAGTAAAATTATACCAGTAAATAATAAAATAAAGAAGGGTGAAGATATGGAAAAAAAAGGATTTTATTTTTATTTTTATTTTTATTTTTAGTTAAGAGTAAATTAATTATGGTTTGATTTGACACTGCCTTAAATAGCAAAAGAAAACAGATGGAAGACTCATCAGATTGGTAGTACAAAATAGAGAATGGGTGAATGATAAGACAAGAAATACTAGCAGAGGGTCAACATAAGATAAAACTAAAAAAATAGAGAGGCCGATCATACACCCTACTGATCCACAATATTACAGGAGGATTTCTCATTACTGTGCATATAAGACTCGCTCGCCTGGTAGGTCAACTTAATATTAAAATTACCTCCTAAGTCAACTTAATAAAATTATTGATGGGAATTGGCCCCGGTCAACAAATGGAAAAACCTGGATTTTTTCCCCAGACAGATTTTGTTTTTAAAATATTAAAATCTGAGTTGATTTATTAACTCATAAATCAACTCGCTTAAGTTGAGATTTAAGTCTTAAACCGGGTCGAAAGGTACTTTTTGGGCTCAGTAAATCCTTTCAAGCTTGATTGAAGGTGGACCATTGGATTTGATTCGAGCCCATATTTGGTAATCATCACCTCGGTCGTCGCTTCCTTGGGATCCTAACGTAGTTTTACCAGTTACGACAGCTTCTCTCCTTTTAACTCGTTGCCTCTCCCCAGAATAAAATAACTCCTTGCCTCTCCCCACCAATTACAGTGACGCTCTTATATTTGACAGTTGACACCATACATTATACTCCAGTTGTCACGAAAAAATATTTTTCTAAAATCTCCTATTTCCAATTGTTGGTCTCTGCTCTAATAAAAATTAAAATACACCATTTACAATTATAGGCTTGCTACAATTAGGCTTTAATTAGAGGTATAATTGTATGGAAGCATATGGTTTGATGGTTTGCAAGACAATCATTCTGACACACGTAAAAATAGAAAACAAGGCGGTTTTTTTATAACTTAATAATATTCTACATGATGTTCTAATTGCTCTCGGTTATTGCTTTAAAATTCAACTAGATGAGATGAAGAAAATAGCAAATATTTCAATTTTTAATATATATTGAAATCATATATGGTATATTTATTTTGAATTCAATATTTTAAATTAACTGAACATAATAACATAATAATATCCCAAACTTTATGTATTTATCATGTACATAAAAGAACCTAGTTCTCCAGAAAAAGCTCAAATAATATAAATAAAAGTTAAGTAGACCAAAGCTGTCTTTGTAATAATTCCCCTCCTCTCGTTCGTGTTTTTTTTTTAAGTTCAAAACTAAACGCAAGAACCCCTCTCTGTCAACATTTTCTCTTTCTTCCATGCCTCCTGTTTCTCTTCATTAAATTCCATGCCTCCTGTTTCTCTTTCTCCCTATAAAAACGACCCTCCAAAACACCTTGAAGGCAACAATCACCAACATCGAGAACTTCCTTCATCTCCATTCTTTGCCTCTTTCTCTCCTTTTCTCTCCTTTTCACATCTGAAAGAAGAAGAAAAATCAAGTTCCTCTCTTCCATATAATACAAAGAAACCAAAATCATGAGGTCTTCTGTTGGACTTGCAAAGCCATGCACAGTCCCACCCACTAGAGACATGACATTGGAGTGCTGCACTCTCACTCAACCCATAAAACTCAACAAAAAGTTCTTACAAAATCAACCTCTAAAAAATTGGGAAGGCCTGCTTGACCCGGTTCGCCATGAATCGGCGACTGCATCCCGGCCGGTTAAACTAAGACGGAAATGGATGGAGTATCAAGGTATTCGAAACTGGGAAGGTTTGCTTGACCCTCTTGATGATAATTTACGTGGAGAAATTCTTCGGTATGGACACTTTGTCGATGCTGCATATAAGTCTTTTGACTTCGATCCTTCATCACCCACCTATGCAACCTGCCGGTTCCCAAAGAGCACATTGTTTGAACGGTCCGGTAAACCGGATACTGGTTACCGGCTAACCAAACATCTACGTGCAACATCGGGAATCCAAATCCCACGTTGGATTGAAAAGGCACCTAGTTGGGTGTTTACCCAGTCCAGTTGGATTGGATACGTAGCCGTTTCTCTAAACAAGGCAGAAATTGCGAGGCTAGGACGCAGAGACGTGGTGGTTGCCTTTAGAGGTACTGCCACTTGCCTTGAATGGCTGGAGAATCTTAGAGCAACCCTGACTCAACTGCCAAATTCAGATTGTGGCAAAAAAGGCTCGGACGATTCTGGACCCATGGTAGAAAGCGGATTTTTGAGCCTTTACACTTCAGGAACACCAATGGGTCCTAGTTTACAAGAAATGGTGCGTCAAGAGATCAAAAGGCTACTCCATACTTATGGTGATGAACCTCTTAGCTTAACCATTACAGGACACAGTCTTGGAGCTGCACTTGCTACTCTTGCTGCTTATGACATCAAGACTACATTCAACTGTGCGCCACTTGTGACTGTCATTTCTTTCGGAGGTCCGCGTGTCGGTAACAGGAGTTTCAGACGACACCTGGAAAAACAAGGAACGAAAGTCCTGCGTATTGTAAATTCAGATGATGTAATAACAAAAGTACCTGGATTTGTAATTGATGGGGAGAACAATGTGCCAAATAAAGGAGACCTCAATATGGCAAGCTTGCCTAGTTGGATCCAAAAAAAGGTGGAGGACACACAATGGGTCTATGCAGAAGTTGGCAGGGAGCTAAGACTTAGTAGCAAGGATTCTCCATATCTCAATAGCATCAATGTAGCAGCATGTCATGATTTGAAGACTTACCTGCATCTGGTGAATGGATTTGTAAGCTCCTCCTGTCCTTTTAGAGCAAAAGCAAAGCGTTTTTTTCTTAGCAACCACCGTAGATAAAATAAACAACGACGACGACAATAATAATAATAAAAGAACAAGAGGCCTATGGAAGCTAGGGTTTAGGATATCCGTACATAAATTAAATAATACTTTGTTATGGGCAGGTAGAATGAAATATTCATTTTTCCCCCATAGTTGGCATTACCCGCCAAACGCGGGGGTGGGCATTGCCATTCTTTGTTAACAGAAGTTGAAAATTGAATCACCATTGATTTTACTTCCCTGAAACTAAAATGCATATTTCATCAAGTTTCTTGCCTCCGTTTAATCGGGCTTGGCGGATCATTTCTTCCCCTTTTCTTTCTCTTTAGTATGTATATTACAGAAAAGACAAGAACGTATTTTATATAAAAGATAAGAAAAAACATAAAATAAAATATTCTTTAAATAAATATTTACATTTTTAAAACATGATGAAAACTTGTCCTCAATATCTGTCATTTCAATCTCAAAACAATAACTAAAAACTACTAATAAATTTACAACCTTGTCAATTCATACTCGTCTTTAAATGATGAATACACCTTTTTTTTTTTACTGCTAAGGAAATTCGGTCCCACAGCAGTAATCTATACAGTCGAGAGCAATTAGTTTATAACTACCAAATTACCCCTACATCCAACAATATCTTGAAAATTGCCCGTCAAAGACACCGACCCGGAGCTGCCCTACCAAATGCAAGAGCCGTCCATTCCGATCACGCAGAACCGTTAATGTGGAAATTAGTGACAGTCCTTCACTATACAATAGCATTAATGGAAGTTCCTTCAAGTTTACCACTGTAAAGCTTAAAGAGTCATTGTATAAGTATGTGCTTAATTATTTCCAACTATAATTGGACTGACGTAGAAGTTTGATCATTTCATGTTTCTCGTTTCTGGGTAGGTCTGTGTGCAACACAATTTGTCCTTGCTGACAATCGATCCTCTTCTCCATAATGTAAGAGGATTCAATCAAGTCTAGTTCTATATATAATCCATTTTAGCACTGTGTGGTCTATATAGCAGTTGGTTTCCGTACAATAATAAATGCAAGAACGTAAAACATCAGCATGGGATATATTCAACATAGTTAGTGATGATAGACTATGAGCATTATTACCTCAATAATTTTGGAGAATCTCCTAATTCTGCGCAAAAATCCAATGCCTTGTAACCCAAAGTTGGTCTATATGACAGGGTGATATATAAGAACAATGCAAGTCAACGTCTTGGTTTAAGGTGCCATACATATATGGAGGATACCGACAGCATTTTAAAATTCAAGGAAAAAAAAAAGGTCAGAGACTGGGGGCCCTCTCCTCTCTGAAGGTATTTATAATTTGTTTTTGGAGATGCTATCATCAAACATATTTAGTGTGATAATATTTTATTGAAACTCCATCATATGACTAAAACAAAAATCCTAACTCTTATAATTTTTGTTAACATAGGAAGTCTGCCTATCGATTGTGGGCAGCAATATTCCTATCTTTCAAGGTAGGTAAGTTATAGGTTACCTACATTTAATAAATAGAGATAATTAAAACCATATTCCTATCTAATAGATGGTTACCAATTAATATCTTTTAATAAATAGAGATAATTAAAACATAATAATTATAATTTCATAATTAGATTTCAAATTCTACGTAACGCGACATACATTTTAATTAATTCTAACTTTTCAGCATTGAAAGTCTCTGCGCACGAAGCAATCCCATCTTTAAAGTTAGGTATGTAGTTATTAAAAAGCCTAGTCTAGATTGAAGAAAGCAATCATAATAAGTACTTGCTGCGAGTGGTGTCAAAATAAAAATAAAAATGGAGTACTGAATAATAAATATGGTTTTACTAAACGATTTGTGTTCCATCCAAGAGACACGTCTCCTGGCTAGACTTTCCTTGCTAGGAGTAGCATCCTTTCGTGCAGTGGCTTCAGAAAGTATCCCACCGTCCTAATGTATTGAACAGAACAAAGCTCTCATACTCGGCGTTGTGTCCACCAGGACGAGACTTTATAGTTATATTTGGAAATATAGATTATTTTTTATTTATAAATATATTAAAATAATATTTTTTTTATTTTTAAAAATTATTTTTGAAATTAGTGTATCAAAATGATGTAAAAATACTAAAAAAATATTAATTTAAAATATAAAAAAATAAAATAAAATTTAAATTTTTTCAAAAACAAACTATAAATTAAAGCAAGAAAAAGAATGGAAGTCTCTCCTCAATATAGCTACCTCTCAACAACCACCTTGGAATGAAGACACAAATTAACGTGATCTTAGACTTCAAAAATCGATGACATTTTTAGGTTTCTCTTGCAAAATTAATTCACGAGAAAGGACAAGCACACCCACACAAGAAAGAATGCAAGTCAAAAGCGATTTGACAGTCTAAATGGTTGCCCTAACCATTTCTTTTGCCAAATTGCCAATTGGTCCAGCAAAAGGGAATGCCACGTCTGTGGCTATAAGATTTTGGCGTGCCTCGGATTTTATTGACGGCAAGGAAATGAACATGGGATGATTAGCCTCTATTTGGTATTGTGTAATAAAAGAGATGTTGTTACTTCTGGAATTTCAGGTTAAAGTATCTGTTTGTTTATATAATAATTACTGGAGATTTATATGATTATTAATTTTAAAGTATATAAAATTAGTTGAAATACGCGCAAACTGACTCGTACATCCACGTTAAACTAAAAAAAATAAACGAGGTGGTCAAATTTTAAATTTTAAATTAATTTAAATTAATTTGTTTTAATATTTTAATCCATGAACACAAGATTTAATTGTGCTTTGAGATATAATGATCACGAAGGAAATGCCAGCTTAATACAGCACAAACGGTGTACGAAATCTGTTAAAATAAGAACGATGCCACGCTAGGTAAAAGGTAAATCTTCAATAAATATTAGAGTGAATAATTCAGTCTGTTTTTATTTTTATAATTGAAAAGATTTTATTATGTTCTTGTGCTTTCAATGACTTTTTATAATATTCATTTTCTTCAATATATCTTATCATAAAAAAATTTATTTAAACTGACATGGTTATATTCATTTTTATTTCAAAAACACTACTTGTTTGAAAAAAATATTTTTTTTTAATTTTAATGATCAAGTAGGTTTAATTTTTTTTTTTTAAAAAAAAAAAGCATTTTGAGAGAATTTTTAGTTATATCCTTGTATAATTCAAGGATATTTTCTAAATAGAAAATATAATTTTAGATTTTTTAATAAAAAAACATATAACATATAACTAGTGAACTTTGTCAATCCAATTATTTATTTACATATAAATATCTCTAATAATCAAACTTCTTCATCAAAGACCCTAGAATGCAAAATTCAATTCTGCATTATTACAATAGTCTGACTAATTTATACAAGTGCCCCATAACCACAGGCTTTTTTTTTTTTTTTTACCTTAAACGCATACAAGATCTTTTGTTTAACTTTCGATTTCCATATGTTCTAAAAATATATTAAAAGATTAGAAAATTTTGATTAAAAACTCTTAAGAATTGTATCTCAGAAAATATTACAACAAATTATTTTTAAGAAAAACACATGACGAATTGTAATATGAGTGTCAGCTGGAATACCACAAAGTAAATTAAAGCGGAGTTTACACCCTGACAAGTTATTTAAAACCAATTTTTTATTGTAATTGAACTTAATTTGAATTCAATTGATAAATAAATTAAATTCACATGTCTAGAAAAAATAAAATTTAATTCATATTATTTTCTATATTATCCTCGTTATCTTTATTTTACGTTTTCAAATGTTTTTAAATAAAAAAGTGCTAGTCAACGAGTATTATAAGAAAGTTAGTTTTAATGTTAAATTTCTCTCTTTAAAATTGTAAAATCAAAGGGGTTAGCTCTCTTATTTACTTTTATAACATTTTTAGAGACTAAATTATATTTGAAATTTAATTTTTAACACCCAATAGAATTTCAAATATATATTTTTTAAAAAAATCTCTAAATTGATTTAAATTCAATTCATAGTGTTTCAAACTTCAAAATGTTTTTTTTGACACACCTGATACAAAGGGAAATTAAGTCGCATTGTGTAGCTAGCTGCATTGAGACTCTTTTGTTTTTTTCTTTTGTTAAAAAAACATGTCAAACAGGGTTCTTTATTTTTTATTCTGACAAGAGAGCAAAAGAGAAACATGAGTTGGGTTGCAAAGGATTAATATCCGTGCACTTAATTTCGACTGATAAACATGGAAATTACAAGATTAATCACCATAGGCATCTAACCTTATATGCGCACGACAGCGCATACACACAATATGTAATTAAACACTTGTATAATTCCTTATTGTGAAAAATAATATAACATAACGACTATATTTTCTTTAGCACAGTTCATCGGGAAAACTAAAAATTTCAATTCTCTTTACCTTTAAAATTCAATCATCTAAGAGATTGTGTAATCTAACAGCTTGATATCTTCCAAGAGTTAATTATATGACTAGATTATGTTCAATTTCTGTCACATTAATTCCACCATTTAAGTAGCCACTCAAGTAAGAAACCCTTACATTTAAAATTTGCGCAAAGCTACTACTATATTGTATGAATACTTTTGTGATATATTAGAAAAAAATAAAATAAATAACATAGGACTTGAAACTTTTTACCCGCTACTTATAAAAGATAATATAATGTCAAAAAAACAATACATATATCTTAAATTGTTTAGTGAGCGTTTGGAAGTGAAGCACCTTCATGTTTTAAATATATTTTAAAAATACGTTTAACTTGAAAAATCATCAAATTTATTTATTTTTAATATTTTTTAATAATTTTAAAGTTATGATAAAAAAATTATTTTAATACATTTTTAAATAATTTTCTTAACACAATACTAATTCATAAGTTTTAATTCTATATTTTACACACAATTAATTTGTTTCTATGAATCCCATACATACAAGGGGAATACAAATTTGTTAAAAGTAAAGGATAATCTCTCTACCATCCTAATTTTTCACGTGATCTCTTGCACATTGCAAGAAAAAATCATTTGGCGCTATCAAACAAGAAAAGGAGAAGGGAAACAAGATGCTATCAGCAATTAAGCACATAAAAATTGCAATGGCTCGCAAACGAATATGATCGCCCGCTATAGGAAGTCATGTCAGCAAGCAGTAAACATCATTTCTTTTTCGAAAATGATAGGATACGGCAATAGGATATTGTCATATGATAATTTTGTTGGCGCAGAAAAAAGAGAGAGGCACGTCCTAGTTTCTAGATGGTCCCATAGATGTCAGTCCTCGTGTTCTTCTATCTATCCAAGGAAAACGTTGGTCTCGTCAGAAAAATAAGAGCGTAGCATATTCCAAAACGTGACTAATATCTTGTGGTAACGTTCATTCATATGAAAGTATATCTTTCATTTCAACCCACAAAAAACTTGAGCAATATATACTTCTTGAAAACGGCCATCGCAACTAGGTCATGAAAAAACATGCTCGCGGCCTTGGACAAATTTAGAGAACATTGGTATTTTTATGAAGATTGTCCTTTCAAGTTACTACCCTTGTATTTGCAAGTATTAAAGGCCGGCGCCTCTATTCGTGGCCTTGAAGGGGAAACCGTGTGTGCAACGACTACCTCATAAAAACTCAATTGCCGGTGGATTTCAAATGATATGTGTGGTACTATCTTGTCTGCAGGTGCGGACCTATAGCATGTGATTTAGGTGTATTGGCACTCCAAAATTCTAAATTTTCTTAACAAATTGAATACCTTACACCCCCATAAATTATTAGTTAGCCCTCCCAAACCCCCATCCAATCCTAAATTTCTGGTTCCGCCCCTGCTTATCTGGATAATCATGCAATCATACACTCTACTGGATTTTCAATATAGGGTAAAATTATTACATTATGCTTTGAATATGGGTGGACATGGCCCTTTTAAAGTTTAAATATAATTCGAGAAAAAAACATTATATGAATGCATTTATTAAATATTTAAATAATCATTGTTTTATTTGGTAATATTTTAAGTGTTTAAAATAAAAAATAAACATTATAATAACTTATAAGTATTGATTAAATGACTCTTGAAAAGTACTTCAAGGACACCATTAGCCGACCTTTTAATGATAGTTAACGCACTTGCCCTCCCCCCTCGCCAAATCAAGCTACATAACTGTTCTCCAATCTTTTTTCACTTTGATTCATTTTCAAGTCTGTCTTTATAATTTTTATGCGACAACCCCACTTCAGATTTTCTAATTCCACTCCCTAATCTAGATGGGACAATGCCAACCCTGACCTACCACTAGCCAAATTCTTACATCAAGTAATTAAACTCAACACGGTTTATTAATTTTACGTTAATTGTGGAACCCTCCATCCATTTAACTTTGTATATAAGAACGAAAGGGACTTACCTTGTTGCATAAACTTCACAAATAGAAGAGTTCGGTCAATGAGCTCCACTTGGCAGAGCATCCCTCGATCGATGTGCTAAGAAATCAAAACTGATAAGTCTGCTTCCTGCATCAAAACAAAGCAGAGATCTGCGGCTTCAAAGCATATAACAAATCTATAGTCTGAAGAATCAACCCACCAAACTTGGCCCATGAAAGAGAAATAATTCAAAATCAAATCTTATATGAGATGACCTATGAAGATAGTGGCAATGCTAGAAGAAGACACACAAAAAAAACGGCGTTCATACTGTAACAGTAATGAAATCATGCCTAACGCTCCCCCTCCCATTCTGTCTCACTTTCATCTAAGATTTTATAAAAAATGCACCATTTGTAATTCTGTACAGATCTCCTCTCTTTTTCCTTGTAAAAATATGTCTTTTGCAAGGGTAAAACAAGTGCATCATGATGTGTACACGAGATCTCCAGCGAAATCGAGCCAATAAATAAATTAATGCAGCATGCCATAATATGGTTCACCTGAGGCAAATAACATCTCAAATAGCGTAAAATATCAAGCCAACAGCGCAAATCTCTCCAATCCAATAAAGCGTCATAAGAATGGAAAATACATACAATTAGGTGAGAGCCTGAGAAGTAACACAACAGCAAGGCAATATCAAAGAAGATAGCATACCTTCTACGAAAAGGACGTGATGGATATTATTTACCAAGGTGTGATACTCGTGAACCAAAAATCCATGATTTTGGATGAAAACAACATCCATAACTATCATCTTTATGCACAATATTTGGAGAAAGCTTTACAAGGATCCTCTAGATAAAGGGAAAAAGAAGGTTCATGTGACCCAACATCAAAGTCTTGAATTCACCTAGTCGAAACTGGCAAAAGAGTCAGGCTGAACTGAAAAAGAGATTGATTTTTATTTGATGGGAAAGCTACTTTCAAGGTCGCTGTTACGATAGTCTGCTCAGCTTTTGAATTTTTGAACAAAAGTCGGTGGCAAATTATTAGTCAGAGTATGGCTGTAATGCAAACTGATGAGTAGTTGGTTCCTAAGAAGAAAGATATCTGTCTAACAATGAATATATCAATAGTAAAACTGTAAGGAGATTCAAAGAAGACCGGCACAAATTAAAGAATGCAAGAAGTTTGACACCATTATTGAGTCCTGTTCTTGTGACAATGAAAAGGGATCAAATCAGAACCTTGAGAACTTAGAAACCATCTTCTCCCTCAATTTCTCTCTCTCTCTCTCTCTCTCTCTCTCTCTCTCTTTCTACCTTTCTTTTCTTACAGTTAAAATGTATTCCATCAACCTCCTTTTGGTTCATTTTAGATCTAAATAGTTACATTGTTGTTATTATTTCCCTACTCATAAATACAGTTAAAAATCTTGTATTTGAAGATGAACTATCAAAACTTAAGCATATTTGATGAAGAAGAAAATATTAGATGAATTTATAAAATCTCAACCTCTTCTCTTACCTTTTGTGTGAATTTGTTATACGTGTACTTGTTTTTTATACACTATGCTGGGATTAGTTTTCCACACTTAATTACTTTCTATTTTATTGTATTTTAATTCTTATGATGTATGCTTCTGTATTAAGTTAAATATTTTGTATTGATATCTAATTCTATTTGGATCCAGTTCATTAATTATATGAAATTAAATTTAGTTAAAAAAAACAACAAGCTGAACTTCTTCTATGAGCTTCTCCTTTGACGAAGGCACATTGAGTTATGGGATAATAATGGTTGAAGAAAGTATTTAAATATATCTGATTGTTGCGAAAATAAATATTAATATACAATGTCTGAATATTTAAGATTAAATTTACCATCATATCGTGGCCACACAACATTAATCTTGTGTTTTTAACTCCCGAGAGGTATTTATTCATAATTTATAATTTAATAAATTTAATATACAACCCTCACAAAACATGTACAAGTTGGGATAAATTATTGTGGGTCTTACATTATGCTACTTTAAGTAATCCAAGTGCGTAGGCTAATGGTGTACTCAACTTATCTAATAATCTCATAGCTAGGTTGCCCATCACCTTGATATAAAATTTATTTTACTCCAATACTTATACGAGGTCGACGATCATAATTCAACTCTTAAGAAAGTATTAGTTCAGGCCAAATATTTATCATGGGACTTCATTTGGGCCGTACAAATATGGTTCAAATGGTTCTATCACCCTTTGTTGTCATATCTTTGCAATTAATATTTTAATCACTTAAATCACACAAATTCGTCATACGTTGTTGTTCTCGAATTTTAATAATATATTTGATTGGAAGGCTATCCCAAGGTAGAATCCAAAACATAATCCTAGGTCAGAATGGGTTAGGAGTAGTACTTAGCAAAACAACAAAACTATATATATGATCAATTAAATATAAGGTAACATCATTATATTATATTATCAATTTAGTACAAAATTATTACTATTCCATACCAGCTATATTGCATAAGAGGGTCTATATACCTTGTCTATATATCTTACAAAATTAAACTCCAGAATTCTAGAAATTAATCATGACTAGTGTTAGTTTAGGTCAGTTCCGAAGCTTTAAAGGATAGGAATGATTAAAAACATAATTGTATGAATAAAATTTACTAGAAATGTTAACTAAGAAATATTGGGATATAAATAGCCAATGCCACTCAAGGCATTTGAGTGCTCAAAACCAGGTACGATCGAGATTGGATTTTATTTTGTTTCCTCTGTTTTTCACGGTCCACTTACTACAAACCATGACCATTTTAAGCCCAGATACACAAACTACTGTATCCCTCCCTCGGAAATCAAATATTATCCCACTTACGCTTTCTAGCTAAAATTGACCCAATGTAGTATTTACCTTTGTTTTACTACCATTAACCGGTTTGTTGCTGCAATTGCTAAGAAGCTATCAATATTGCAATGGTGTTGTGTGAGATGTGAGATGTGTCCATAAGAAATTTATATTTTTAGGCTAGTTAGTTTACCAAAAAGTAGTTTCTTTTTGGAAAATAGTTTTATGAAAAGTAGATTTTTAAAAATTAAATTATTTTTTCATGAAAAATAAATTGAAAAACACTTTCAGTGTTTAGTTATATTATGAAAAATGAGTTGAAAAATAAATTTTAAAGTTTTTTTCAAGTTTATTAAAATAATAAATACCAAATCTGATAAATTAAAAAGTTGAAGGGTGATGAAATTGAAAAATAAATTCTAATTTTATAAATTATTTTAAATAAAACAAATAGTAATAAAAAAATGAGGACAAAATATGACAAATAAAAAAAATTGCAATTAAGAAAAGGATTAGAGAAATAAATAACAATCAAAAGAATAAAAATAAAAGTTGATATAAAAATCAAATTAAATCAAATTTTAAAAGATAAAACTGATAAAGAATAAAAAAATAATTCAAAAAAAAAAAAAAAATATATATATATATATATATATATATCAATAAAAAAAATTAAGAACTAAATCTGATATAATCAATAAATAATATAACATATGTGAATTTTTTGCAACTTCTGAAAATTATAATCCGTTCAAAATAAAAGAAAAATATATTTTTAAGAACCAAGCTAAATTTTGCTTAGAATATTTTTATTTATTAACTTTTTTAATAAAAAAAAACATAAAGAAATTTTGAAAATCATTTTCTGTATATATATAAAAAAAGCGTGATCTTTTACTTTTTAAGATTATTATTTTTGTAACACTGCGAGATGATGTCCTTCGAAATCCGACAAATTTAAAACAATATTTTAAATAATGAAACAAAATGGATGCCAGCAAGC
>Ga0307515_10013181_pt1 | contig 15465 bp, 17 predicted proteins | sample 17_EM_MG_FD_194513 | JGI IMG/M metagenome (GOLD analysis project Ga0307515, IMG submission 194513) | Populus trichocarpa ectomycorrhiza microbial communities from riparian zone in the Pacific Northwest, United States - 17_EM | ecosystem: Host-associated > Plants > Roots > Unclassified | place... | reverse complement strand
GAAAAAGAAGTGATATGAAATGCTGGTGGTGTGGGCATGAATATCAGACAAGAGACCACCTTTTCAAGTGGTGCAAAAGATGGAAACGAGAACAAAAGAGGCTTTGGGTTGATGGGCAAGAGGGGGAGGAAGGTTATGAGGGTGTTGAAAAGGTTTTAAAGAAGCCAAAGATTTCATTGCCAATGTCTCTCGTTTTTGCAGAAGAAAAATATTCGCAGGCGTTGATGGATTTCTTATCCTGTACAGATGTCGGCAGAATTAGCGGAGTGGTGGAGGAGGCGGAGAACTCAGATCACGAGGAGTCGAGTGATGGGGGGGTGTAAAAGTTTGATGTTGTTTTTGGCGGTTTTTTCTTTTGTTTAGTGGGGAAGAGGACTTGCAACTTTGCTTTTGTTTCTTTATGTTACGGAAGAAGCGGGGAGGAAATATGTACGGGATATGCCATGGCCGCCAGCGGCCGAATGCAATATGATTACAAACAAACAAATCACCGTCCATACCACTCTGGTCTGCAGTACATCACATTCAAGCAACATACGCCATCGGGGCCGTATTTCATCTGCAAAACCCCAGATTATGTCCGAACATAGCCCACAGGCCCATCAACCGAACCTTGGATGTTGCGCCAACTTCAAAACCACCTCCGCCTCATTCTGCGCTAGCAGGATCTTGATGATGTCGGCCTCGGCGATCGAGCCGAACCCGTGAACCCTTGAATAGGCCCGATCCAGTGTTTGAGATTCTGCGTTGAGCGCTTATTGGGGACCCCACATTGTTAACACCCCATTGTTACGGTTTGCTTCGGTTCGCGCACAGGGCCTCGTCGAGGATTGTTTCGTCGTCTTTGACTTCGGGTTTCCGGGGGTGTTTGGCGCGAGGAATCGGTGATGGTGGAGGCAAAGTCTGGCGAAATAGGTGATCCCTTTTTGCTGGGATGGCCGGTTGAGCGGGTATAGGTCGGGGTGATACCGCGGTACTCCTAATGAACTTGCTGGCGAGAGTGTTCCAAGGGAGATTATGGGCTGGTAGGCCATAGAAGAATTAGTAGTGATAGAAGGGATACCGCCCGACACGGGATACCCAGAGCTCGAAGTAGATACAGGGTTACGATTAGGAGAGTCTCTATCGTGTACTTTAAGGACGTGAAGCTCGAGAGATAATTATGGTGATGTTTGTATGCTCGCTGAACCCGACTGCAAGGTCACACAGCGCCAGTCGTCCCTACGTTGATTGACAGCGCTTTGACTCACTTTGACGACGGTAGGTGCCGACGAGCTGGGCGTGGTCCCTTCTTCGAGGCTGACGAACAGCTATTGTGAACAGGATATGTGCGCTTTCATCCATCTCGTCTAACTCGTGGGCGATGTAGATCAGTCCCTTGAGATTGACCTGTTGCTTCAGTGATATGCAGAGTTCATAGCTAGCCACCGTAAGGGTGGAAGGGTGGGAATAGGAATGCAAATTTTCATCCATCGGATACTTTGGGACCCACCGAGTCGTTTTGTCCGTGCCAATCTCAAGAAACTGGGTTCTAAGATGAGTCTGCAACACTACTCTTGTCCGGACTCATACTAAAGAATTAGATGGCTTTTGGCTGGAATTTCCAACGAGTACGGAAGTGTCTATGTATAGAGGGACTTTTGCGCCGTTCACGATGCACCCACACACAACAGCGGGCACAGTAAGGTGAAGAGGGTAAAGAAATTTCGAACTCGTATCTGCGGATACCACAGGGCTTTGAGCCTGTCCCGTGCAGGGTTTCGAATCTGTATTTGTGCTTCTAGCACCCCGCACTAGAGTACCGCTCTTGTTCATCCGTTACTTCCACATAATGTACCAAAACTCTGCGAGGGGAATAAGGACGGGTGCAGGAGATGGGACGGTGGAAGAGGTTGTACTCTGGGGGAAGGAATGAAAGAGAACGCTATAATGGGACAGTGAACTGTGATTTTCAATGTAGCTGGGAAGTCAGCACACAGTGAGAGAAGGAATGAGGTCAGTTTTTGGGTTGAGAGGGTGGTTGTTTAATCATACTGTATTACTCTATCTAAAGTATGACCGCGCCTACTAACCCCTCCACCTCCGGATGACCGGCTAGGTGGGGGAGATCGAGTTGAGAGGGTACCGGGTTCAGGATTGGAAGTAGTGTCTCCGCGCTCGGCACCGCACCAAGATTTCAGCCCCAGGATAACCCACATATTTCTCCCAAGTTCAGGACTATGCTAAGGCGAATATAAATTTTTGTAGTGGTGTTTCTGGCAGCAATTCGTTCATTTTGCCACTATAATTGCATGAGGAAACGGACCGAAATAAAGTATATAAGCTATTCAAACGGGCCATCTAAGAATAAAACCCCAATAACTATCCAATGATTATGAATACAGACCTCTCATCACCCACCGGCTCCATGTAAGCAACGCACCCTCCAACTCATCATCCAAAAGCCGATGGTTTTGCAAGCCGAATACGTGTGCTGTGCTTTGAGAACCGTAACTTCGTAAGATGCAGGAAAGAGGACAAGGGACGGCAAATAGCAGCTAGATAAATTAGTAGGCGTCATGCCAATATATGCACGAAGCAGTACCACATCGGCTCGCATCCAAGCGCTCATACCCACCTCCCCAATATCCCACACTCAAACCTCTTCCCCATATCCGCAGTGCAACCCCATCAGTATCAAGCACAAGTAGCACCGCATACTCGACAATAAACCCTTCGCTTATGAGAGTCCAGCGAAACAATCCGCTTGCTAAGATCTAGAGCGCCATTACAGATAACCCACCATGCTCGAAATAAGCTGACCCCAAAGAACGTGTCATTTAGGCTTTCTGCCGGTGTTTGGGAGACCGTTTTGGGAGCACGCAAGCAAGATGACGTTGCGTTTCGCACCGGAGCGTTCCCACGTGGCCGCGGAGGGAGGACTAGACACGGCTTTGCACTCGCTCGCTTTCTCCCGGTGGAAGTCGAGCTGAACTCTCTCGTGCGCAGACTGTAGCTTGTTGTTCAGGCTGGGCACGAGCACCTGAAACGCCAGGACATCAGATTGCTCCAGCCCTCAGACATAAATATCCCCACACCGAGAATACCCACCATCTACTTAGCAATCGACACAAAGCAGGCGACGTGCATGGCATGGCAAAGAAGAAACCCACAGGGGGTTTAGGTGGGGAGGGGGAAATAGCAGTTCGTATTACGTCACCGACAGCACACATTCTTGTTCCAAGTGTCCAAAGATTTGTCGTGCTGCTGCGATATTCATAACTCCCTGCATATGGCGTTCTCCGTGGGCGGCTTTATTTTTACTGCGAGCACGGGCGGCGATACTTTCGCCCAGCCCGCGCGCGCGGTGTGCCCGTACCGAGTGCTTGGACTTTCGGTCTCGCTTCGCTCGCTACCGCTGGGTTCGAAGCTGAGTACCAATCATAGCCCGTACCCTGTCCTCGCAGAGACAGGCATTTGGGGTGGCAATGCGGGCGCCACCGATCGTGTATCTTTCGGTGGTATCACTGTAGCGGTACTTCACCGTGCACATCTGTTGTCACTCCAAAGACCCGTACCGAGTACAGCACTAGCCACATCACCTCCACACTGCCGCGTCTATCACAAAATAAGCGCGCACCGCCCACAGATCCGCTATGCATGCATCAAGCAGAGCACCACACCCGCATGCATCACGTCTTAAAGAAATACCAGGTAGAGAACGCAAGGCGGCGGTTGTGCCGGGAAAATGGAGATGAAACGGGCAGGGGTTGTGTGTTTTGCAGAGGGTACGTACTCGTCGCGGAGTCATTGGCGTTGCATGCATGTCTCGTATGCACCTTGAGAAAGTTTGGTAGTGGGGTTGGGGCATGGACAACAGTGGCTCGTTCTCAAATCCCGCATATCAAATTGCGCGATGGCCAGATTTGCGATCCAAGTGATCGCTGGTTAAACCTGCTCCGCCTTATCGTTGCCGTACTTATGTACCATAAGCCCACGATAGCGGCCATATGACCTGTGCGGTAAGCGCCATGATCAAGCTTTTTCTGAGGGCTACAGAGTTCCAAGACTAGGGCGTAGACTGGGTATCCAGTCCCCAGTCGGAACGTTCCGTACCATCAGCTCCACCAATGGACAGCGACGCCACAGAGACGCAGGCCAAGATCTGCACTTTAGATGTCACTTCGCCGGTACCGTACAAAGCGAGCCTTCTACATCGCGAACTTCCAATTGGAGGAGGTGGCCGATGTACCTCGACGTGTCTCCACCAGTACAGCCGTAGCACAGGCAGCCGTCGAAATTCTTCAGGACATGGGACACGGTGAAGGCTAGGCAAACTTGCATGTGTGCATTTGCCGGCAGCGGCGTCCCCGATTTGCACATTTTTTAGCGAGAGACAAACGCCAAACAAGACCCCGAGATATATTCTAACGAGAAACAAACGGAATGAGCGAACGAATAGATAGAATGCAATGTAATGTGAAGAAGAGATATATGTACGCCATGAATTAAACACTAGAGAAACCTCGCAAAGAACCCCCAACTAAACAAAAGAAAAAACGTAGTCCCATCACTAAGATATATACAGCGAAGATTGAAGATATGCAGACTTTCACTCTGAGCTGTATCGGCCGGCAGCCGGCAGCAGCAGCGGAAGAAGTATATTTAGTAGAACCCTGTTAACCCACGTTAGTGTCAAATTCGCTTTGTTCTCGCACTAAATCGGTGGGAACTCACAGTACTCAGTAGCGTACGGCACCTCGATGTTTTTCTTCAGTCCCTCGCAAGTGGCCGGTGCCTTTCCTCCCGCAGTAACCACGCGGTAGGCGGTAACGCATCCATTGGTGGTGCCGTCAATGGCGTTGATCCTGAGCCAATCCACTGCACCATTCTCACCATAGCTTGCCGTCGACGGGGCAGTGACGTTCTGGGTTTTCAGCCCCACAAAGATGCCGCCCTTCTTGCTCCTCTGGAAGTTGAAGACAGGGGTGGTTGGGTTCGAGAAGTAGTGGAAGCCGACTTTGAGCTTATCTTGGTCGATACGGAGCCTCTTGAGCAGATACTCTTCGACGTCGGTATTGAGGTCGAGAAGGATTGGTGGGAGCGAGTGCAGGAGGTCCGGGTAGTTCTCTGCGAGGCAGGAGGCGTCGTAGAGGTCGGCTTTGGCGCCGTTGGCTTTCGGCACAGATGCAGCCGTGGAATCCGCGCAGGTGTAGTTTTGTGTGCCTTTTCCGAGCACGACGCGGAGTGGGGGGTGCGATTCGACGGAGTTCAGCTGGGTATCTGGGGGAGGGATATTAGCGGTGGAAATAAGAAGGTGGAAATAAGAAGGTGGAAATAAGAAGGAATAAGAAGATGCTGGGGTATATATTGAGATTGGGAGATAAGTAGCTACAGCGGCAGGATGTTCCATGTTCCGAATGGTTGAGAGATATAACTTACAGCCAACCTCCTGGATAACCGGAAGAACAGCATGGTCGAGAGGGCAATTGGCAACCTTGATCTTGATGGCTTTTCTGCCTGACCATGATGGCAGGGCTGATGAAACGGCAGCGAAGCCGACGAGTGTCAGGCTGAGAGATTTGACGAAATGCATTGTTGATGTTGGTGATGATGTTGGTGATGATGTTGGTGATGATGTTGATGATGGTGTTGACGTTGGTGTTGATGTTGGTGTTGATGATGTCGATGAATGGTTGTAGGAATGTAGAAGCGATGTAGTGAAGTATCGAAGTCGAGGAAGTGGTCGAGGAGGGAGGACGAAGGCCTATAAGTATAAGTCAGAGAACCGAGTAATATGAACCGATCGGTCTAACCCCCTTAGTGGTTGACGACGACAGGCGGCTGCGCGGGACTTCATCTCGTGTACAACAGCCACCACATACAGCCGCCCACTCTATCTCTGAAGGTACCCGAACGGACATGTACATGGGCTATCCTTACAATCCCTACCTCCACTTCACTCTGCATCCCTGCCGGGGATCAGAAGGCTGCGGCGTGGGCTGCTCTCTGCACCGGCACCATTATCACCACATCAATTGCACATTCGAGGTGACCATCTCCTCTATCTTACAACTCTCGCCAATTACTGATCTCCAGAATAAGCCGCCTCGTCGTCGTCGAGCTCAGTGGGCGGTTGGAGATGGGATCTAGCTAAGCCATTTCTGTCACAGGTGGCGTTATTTATATCGCAAGCTTCCGAACGGCTAGCATCCCGTGTAACCACCTCCATTTCGCCTAAGAATAAACTTTTTTGTGCGCGTATCAACTTTTTGCACTTTGAGACATTCATAGCGGGGTTTTCCGTGGCTGATGACCCCAGCGCCACATGGGCTCGCCACCGCCTACGCTCCTGTTGGTAATTTGGCAAATTAATCCAGACGAAAGGTAGGCGGCTCGCTAGATTTTAGCTTTTGACGCCCTATTTGTCGCATTTAATTAAGTACCGGCACCGTACCTACCACTCTTGGGAACTACCTATCTCTTGATGGGCGATTTGGTCAAAAATACTTTTCCAAGACTAAGACTTTTTTTCGGATGACCTTACCTATAGTCTTGGTGGTATCGGTAACCCGAATTAGATTTTTGTTCTCCTTGTTCTATCCACAGACTACCGGGGTGCGACTACGGCACAACAACAGTTATCTCGGTCGACAAGTCAAAATTCTAAGATATAAGTATGAAACGGCTTCGCCTCGGAATGTACTGGGTATCACGTCCTCAGGTGGTGGAGGACGTTATCGGGGCGTATGAGCTTTTTCGGCGCTTGTTGGCCGAATGAAAAACTGACGCGCAATGGTAGGCTTCTGGAAAAGATAAGATCGAGTGGTTGTCTCAACATTAGTTACGCACGTCGGCGGAACAGAAACATGTGGATTGAGTACTCATGTGATAGAAACTGACTGTGATGGGGTCTATTCAGCCCAAATGATCAGAACTTACTATGACGTGGTGATACCTCGCCGTAGTCTGACAGCAGAGCCACCACTATGCACGCTGAGGATCTGCATGCTGTTGAGTTATAAGATACTTCACGGACTACTGAATTTAGCAGATTCTGCCCCCATTTACAGTATGTGCGCGCCTTTTCGTGGGTGGGGTACATGTCGACCGGCAATGGCGTATGTAGTTACTTCAACACCCATTACCAACAGCAAAGACACGACGCCGATAAACTCGCCGGTCATCAACCCTCCGAAATGGTTCTTACCCCACAACCTTGCGGGACAGAAACACAGTGGCTTCTGCAAGAAGATTTTCACACCGTAAAGGCACAGTAGAGCCACTGTGGCATAGCTTACTTCGCCGCAGCTCTTAGCAGGATAATTTTTCATCGAGTTTTTTTACCGGCACGAATGAAGTACTTGAGAAGCTAAGGCTAGAACCGGGATGATGTGCAATCCGGCCTTGAAAAATTTTAGACGACCGGTGCCACAGCTAAAGATGGACAATGACACGATTTGAAAGACTCTATTCATTCTATCTGTGGAATGGGTGATCGTGATCGTTAAGCTAACATTAGACCATACAAACACCAAAAACCAAGCCACAGCCAGGGTATCCACGACAACAAAGCAAATTCTAAGCGGCTGAGGGAGATTGGGGGAATTGTTGAAAGAACTGATGGGAAACTGGAACAAAACTAGGCTGGTGTGCAATATGCAAACCCGGCCACTGCAAGGCAAGGTCTAATCGTGGCCCATGGCACAGAAATAGGTACTCAGTTCTCTGTGGAACGGGTGATCGTTAAACCAACAGCTGTTCCGGGTTCAGTCCACGCAGACACCATGTGCTAGGCCGTTGCAGGCTACCAACAAGTCGTAGGAGGATGAGGGGAGGTTGGGAAAGTTGCTGAAGGAATGGATGAACGGAGTAAGGACGCCTGCAACGGAAAAAGCTGGCTCTGTGGGATTAAACTGCAGCGTAATCCAACATTCCTACTGCCCCGCACATATGAAGTCTGTCTATCTGTGGGGAATTGAAAACTTACTCATAAACACGGCACTCGGTGTGGCTAACGAACACTACGAATGTCTACCACCCTTGGTAAAGTTTCAGCCACTCTCCTCCATTTTAGGGTATAATTTAAATGTATATGTATCTACACCCCCCCCGGAGAGTATAGATCCTCGGCGTTGGTCCTTAGTCCTTGATAATTATCCTGCTACAACTCTAGTTCTTGATGCGGGGGGGTGACAACCGATGTTGGCCTGGCTTCTTGCCTTTTTGCTTATTTGCATACCGTATCAAGGCTCTCGCGCGAGAAGAGATTTGAGCTTGTCAAGCCGTGTGGTAAGGGCTTGGGAAGGTCTGGTACACGGTGGCCGCTAAGATGCTACCTATCATACCACAACTATGGGTTTTCGTGAGCGTGTTACCCATATTCATGATCTCAATTTCGGGCCTGGAAGTTGAGCCTGATCCTTTGTTTTCAGAGTCCTGTTTTGCCCGCTTGTGCAATAACAGCCTCCTAACAGCGTAGATTTGATATTCACCACCGGGACCCTGGTTCACAGGTTTTATGATAACTCCCTGAGCACCCACCACCGGGCAGCTATGGCATGTATCAATCAAGACGAGACCTTTCATCATGGCTACTTCTTTTGGAGGCGCATAAACGTTCACATTTATCTACCCACCAGTGGCGCATCTCTATGACAACCCTTTACTCCTTCAACGCTGCAAAATTCATAACTTCCCAGCCACGGCTGGCGATATCAAGAGGTCGCTTAGCTCAGTTGGTTAGAGCGTGGTGCTAATATCCCATATGACACGCCAAGGTCGCAGGTTCGACCCCTGCAGTGATCACTATTTTGCTTTTTTTATTTGCTCCACGGGTAGCATCTGACAAGTGCGGGATTTCCCGTAGGATAGATAGCCTATATTTTAGTCCTATCCATACTAACCATCCTCGAGAAATCCCAGAACTGCAATTCCCAAAGGAGGGTGGTGTTGGTATTGGGGTTTTTGTTTTGTTTTATTCATACTGTATGCACTCTAATTAGAGTATGACAGAGCCCCATATCCCCTCCGCCTCCGGTGGTATTGGGGTTTCCCATAGGAGCGTTAGAATGGTTAGAATTGTTCAAAAGGCTGTTCTAGTCCTCCAGCGTGCACGTACCAATGATTTAAACGAGAGACATGCACATTACCATGAGATGGAAAAGATCGCACGAATCCAGGGTTCGACTGTAACACAGTAAGCTTGCAACCCAACAAACCAACCCCAACCCCGCCGCATAACGTAGCCGTCTCCGAATCATTCAACTCCAGATCTGGCCCTCGATTGTCACTAATCAGTTAATCTCTACTCAATTCCTTGCCAGCCTTCCAACCCTTTCTTCATAACCGATTATCGCATCCACTCGTGTATAAGGAACGGAATTGATGTGCGTAAGCCACCCCGGGAACTCGTGGCTCATGCAGAAAGTAGTAACCGAGCCATAATTTTGTTCTTTATACACGAGAGGGTGTGGTATAACTCCCAGAATCGAAGGGAGCTCGAATATGCCCGTCCCTAACCGCCCCCACAATATCTGCATTCAACGTGGACTCGTTCTGCGGATCAGTAAAAGAAATTTCGGCCACCCCAGTTGCTGTAGTATAGAGTGGTCTGCAAGCAAGTTGGACGCATAGTAATATACCTCAGCATGGGAGAAATTGTTTTGTTGAAAGGACGAAAGATGCCGCAAACTTCCCGTCTGCAACAATCCAGTACCTAGAGCCCGGAGAAAGCGAGGTTGACACGTCTCTGGCTGGAACCTAACCTGACTGTGCCGTGTGTGTGTGACCCATTGGCTACTTTAGATTGGATATAGGCACCTGCAAATTCTGTCTCGGTGATGGAAATCTTCCGTGACTTCATAGGGTCGCGAGTTGTTGTAGGCTCCATCTCTGTCAGGCGTGTGATTGTTGTAGTGACCATGTGGGAATCCCTGGTGCTGTGGTTTTTTATCTTCCTCAGATTAGAGACGGGACGTGCTGAGTGAGGTTGCGTTTACACTTTGCACCGCAACTACGTTGGAGGATACTGCCCTGGATAGGGCGCGGGTGTCTCATAGTCTAGCGTATACTTGTATAATTCGGTAAGGACAGATGGGAACTACTAAACCGGGAGTGCCATAATGCGATTAGCTTGATGTTGGGGATACTGAGGTTTGTGGGGATTATTCAAGCTTTGAGAACTGACAGGCTTGCGTTGTCAACGTTAAGGGTGTTGTATCCGTTTAGGTGTATAGGATTGGTCTCGAGCGTGCTCAGGAGGGGTTGTTCTCTTTGCTTTCCCTGTGTCGATAACTGGTAGTTAATCCACTTCGATTTGCTCGCGAAAGCCGGAGACTTCGGATACGAGTGACATCGTATGCACTTATGCAGCAGCCAGCAATGGAATAAGCTGGTCGAGATTGAAACCTCCCACAACCTTGTACCCCATCCACGACCCTGTGGATAGAATGTGGTTTTAAGAGTGGTAATCGGACAAAGTTAAGATTCAGACTTTGTCCTGATCTCGTAAATCAGCCCCTTCCTAAGAGCGGAGCGAGCGTCAAAGTCTGGGTACGAGATCAACTTTGTCTATGGGCACGGTATTTTGGCAGAAAAACTCTACCATAGGGGATATGCGGCGGTAGTGCTCCAGACCATACCCACTTCTCACCGCTGCAACCACCTGAAAATTAAGCGAAAAAGCTTGTTTGGGACAGTGTGTGAAGAAGCTAGGGCTCAGGGTGCAACTCGCTTCATCCATGTCTCACAGATATTCATCGCAACTAGGTTAAACCTCGCAAAGCATTTCATTTTCAGACATGAAGGTTGATACAAGCAGCTGACATATCATCCTAGATCATTAAAGCACAAGGGAACCCAAAGTACCTACTTCCCTCTCTACTCATACCTGTTGCACAAAATCCCAGCAGGTTTCCCATGTGGCGAAGATCCTAAGATATCCATAACCTGCGCAACCTTGATTTTCTTGTCTCTAGCGAATGGGCCCAGCGTGAGTTCTATTGATCTCATTAGCGCCCAGTCCAAGTCGAAAACAGAAACCAATGGATATACCAAAATCCAATGTAATGTTCCCAGGCGGGGGGTTGAGTAAGTTTAAGATAGAGAGGCGTGGTTTGAGGCTGCCGCTGATTTCGAATTGCCGCCGGCGAGGATCTAACGCCTGCCACTGCGCCCACACGCGGTCGATATTTCCGTGGTGAAGCATAAAGATTGGATCGGTGGGAGAAGTCCACATGTTTAACATCTGATACACATACTGTCAGCTTCTTATAAGTTCTGACTTGGCTGAAGCTTCTGTCCACATACATCACCTCCAACCACTATGTGGCCTCCACCGTGGAGCCCAGCGTTGAGACTGATATTCGCCGCGCCTTCGATAAATGAGAGAAACGCGTCAAACGTTGGCTGCTGCAGCGTGAGTGCTTGGTGGTCCGGGTTCAACCACCTTGTTGTTGCGAACGTGTGAAAGTTTCGAGTAATGCAGCGACCTGGCTTGCGGGTTGTGTCGTTTCCGACCCCTAGATGAATCTTTGTGTCCTTGAAAGGACCCGAGGTGATGCATCCTGCGAAGATTGGCGAGTTACATGAGCTGAGCTACAACAGGAGCAGTGGAAGGACTTACCACCGCCTCTACTACCAAAGATCTGCGTCGCGTTGGAATTGTAGGCCCCGTTGCCGCCAAAACCGAGAATAGGGTCGAAAATTGGAGACTGGAGGATATTGGCGGTATCGCGGGTTGGATCCCAGTATCTGATGGCACATTAGCCTGATGGTTGTACCTCTGGCATGACTTCTGGAATGGGGCTCACGGTAGTCCTCCAGTCCAAGAGCATTCTGAGCGGATGGCCTTCTCGAATTCGTGTCTGGTGGTCGTCAGCCTTTAACATCACAAACGAGCCAAGCGCTACATACATGAAGTACCTATGCCATGGTAGAAAGAGCGGTGTGAAATGTACTTGGGGAGTAAACGCTTGGTGTATGACAGCAAAGTCCTCAAAGCGTGTTGTGGTGGCAGGATATATCGACGAAAGCTTTGCAGGCTTATGCATCAAGCATTTCACCGCTTCGATGTAGCTGCACTGTTGGGTGCTGGTGAGGTCACGCCTAGATCATATTATTAGTGCCTTGTTAGAAGCTTCACACATGCGGAGCCAAAATGTTCGTCTGTACCATTCCTTCCTTACCAGAGGACTGAAACATCGCTCGTGGGGCTCCAGTGTCTGGGGTGGCGAGGGCAAAGCACCCGCAACGACAGCAAAGACAGCGGCTGTTTTGAGAAGAAAGCTGGAGATATGCATTACGCGCAATGGGTGATCCGGCCAGGAACGACAGTGATGGTAATGGCAATGCAATGGCGTTTGTCGATGTTTACTAGTTGGTAAGCAGGACTCAAAGTTCCTTACTACCGAAATGGAAATTAATTTCTTTCCAATTCCGAGTTTCGGGAAAAGTGCAGCGTTGTCCCCCATTTAAGTAAAATGCATCTGTTCATCGGTATCGGAACCCTCTGGAATCGGGCAGCTGCGCACACGGTATTACTATCTATAAGCAGAAGTTACCCGAATAAGGCAGCGTTTCCGGGCAAAAGAGCGAGAACTAGGTCGCGAATTTTCGCTCGACTTAAAATGTGAAGATAGAATTGACATATATATGTGTTCCGTACGGTACGCGACCCGTGCCGACTCGCAACCTGGAGCTGGCCCAACCGCAACCTGGAGACGGTTTGCAACTTGGACTCCCAATCTGCGACCCCATTTCCGCAGTATAGGCGTTCACCAGTAACAAAGCCGGAGTCTCATGCAACTGCAAGAAAGCCTGTGACACGCGGTGCTGCAGATGCTTTAAAAATGAACTCAGATGTTCTGTCTACTGCCACAAATCAGATTGCAGACTCAGATAGATATGACAGCAACATTGGCAATAAAAATCCATTCACCGCTGAACCTCCCAGGTTGGTATCCACTGCCAGAGCAAAACTGGGTATACGCAGTAGAACCTTACGTCTGACTAGAAGCTCAACTCGTCTACAGACCTCTTCTGGGTAGAAAGATCAGTGCGAATGGATTAGATTAGAAGTACCACTCTAGCTGAATACAGAATACAGGATAGATGTATGCTGGAAATCGGAGGGTGGTCAATTGTAAACTTTAAAGTCTTCAAGTTTTATATGTGTGTAGAGAGGGGAAGTACTAGTAATAAGGTCACCCGCCGATGGGAGATGGTTTGTAAACGTTCGCCAGTTCGCGAGTGGAACTGTAAATGTCGCGAACTGTAAGAGTCGCCGATGTACGGAACATATGCTACGACACCCGTTGACAAGTGATTCACTTGGCTAAGAGGGCCGCTTTCCCACGGGCTCATCTGCTTGACCACGAGCCCGTGTCTGTTAATGAGTAGCGAACTTTCCAACTGGGCCAGCCCCGAGCCGGTCCCGGCGGTTATACTCTTTCGGAGCCCGACATCGTCGTCCCGGTTCCTAGTTGTAGGGCTTAAAGGTAGCCGGATTTCCGATGGTAGGTCTGAAATCTCGCTTCCAAGCCTAATACCCCTTAGATATTGCGTCGTCGTGCTACATAATCCATGGTAACTACCCCCGCCACCAAGACCAAGACTAAGTGGGAGAGAGTGTATGTACGGAAATGGGGAACAACCACTCTTACCATCCAGCCTGTGAGGATTGATGACCGGGCAGGTATTACTTTCCTTGGGACTAGATGCGTCGACGGAGTAGTAGTTCCCCGAAAGATGTCAGACTGGGCGGGTATTGCAAAGGAAGTAGAAATTTCGGTTTGTATGTCGGTGTAAACAGTAGGAAAGGCAATCGCTTTCTCTGACCACTTGTGATTGAAGCTGCCAGTGGTCCAGTCATAAAGTCCTTCACAAGCTACCGGGGGCTAGCCAGACAGAAAGACTTGCCAACCAGGAAACACTATAACTTAGTCAAGAATATGATCCGGTTGGAAAGTTTGCTCGGCGTAACGAGCTAACCCATACCAGCCTCTGGACCAAGTGATTACTTGCCAACGGGGTCGGGACATATATAAACTAAAATTTTAAATTGATATGGAGTCAGATTCTGAGGGGTATTCTGGTTTAATTTCCTATTTCCTGTTACCGCTAACCTAGTTGTTTTCACACATTTTTGAAGCATCTATGCAGGTGACGTTTTAATTAAGATCGCGTTTTCTCCATAAAACGTATGCTACGTTTGCCCCTCACAACAATGCCTATTCCCCCACCCAAACACTGGGCTTCCTCTCCGTAACAACCTTCCGATAGACCATATCGAGAAATTCGAGTTTCATTTGATGTTGCATCACTGTCCGTTATAAAAGTAGCAGTTTATACGGAGATCTGCACGGCCTCCTTTGAGATCATATTCGTCTGGAACAGAGTCCGACAGTAGTTCAGCATAAGCAATCAACTAGGCAGAGTAATATCAGTTACTATCGTGAAGAACTGGGTCATGGAGCGAGGGGGGGGAACTTGCAGCTTCATTGAGGTCTTTGGATCTTAGACTTAGAGGAGCCTTGATCGCGATTACTTGCCAGTTTGAGGGGTTATGTGGGAATAGAAGCATCGGCCTCGTCGGATTGCGATCCCACTGAACCAGAGGCATCATCGGGGTATTATGAAGTATTCGGCTAACAGTACTGTTCTTCGGCTCGGAGGGGAATTCTCAATGGCAGCAGCAATCTTCCCCAGACCGTACTGCCCCGTGGTCGAGATAACACTCTAGGAAAGATGTTAGTAAACCTAACATACCCTAAATTTGGTCCTAGATGTACTCACGTCAACTTCGGTGTGAGCTGCTGTACCAGGTTCCGAGACTTGGGATTTACCACGGGCTCCCGACACCACCCGGATGGCTCACTCTGGGGGATTTCGGATGGTTGTTCATCTATGACACGCCATTAGCCAGGAGAAAACCCGAAGGACGCGAGCGAAAAGAATACTCGCTTTTGTAAGATGAACTTTCTTATTAACCCACGGCGTGGCGGAGGAAAAGACATCAGGAGAGGGTGAAGACCAAGGAAAGATTCAGGAATGGTTGGTCTAGGGAGCCCAGTGCAGGAGGGGAGTTGAGGGCGGTTCATGTTTATATGCCTCCTGTGTCGACATTGGATACCGTAGTCTCTAGAACTGGTGGAGTTCTTGAATCCCCAGATCGAGGGTGAAGGGGTTGAAGAATTGAATTCAACTTTCGACCTCAAAAACTAAATGATCTGCAGGATGGAATAATCTCGACCACTTTAAGGAAAAGACATCAATGACCTACGCTATTTTGCATGAGGTTGAATTCGGGGAGCGAACAGCAGTTTAAGGAGTTTGTTTGTTTTGTTTGTAATCATATTGCATTCGGCCGCTGGCGGCCATGGCATATCCCGTACATATTTCCTCCCCGCTTCTTCCGTAACGTAAAGAAACAAAAGCAAAGTCGCGAGTCCTCATCTCCCAAAAAACAAAGGAAACCGCCAAAAA